>ERZ834694.1790-NODE-1790-length-17441-cov-12.337225_pt1 | contig 17441 bp, 17 predicted proteins | sample MGYA00519691_ERZ834694 | MGnify/ENA primary metagenome ERZ834694 (study PRJEB31850, sample SAMEA3708758) | human gut metagenome | biome: human gut; feature: human-associated habitat; material: faeces | place: China | collected 2014 ... | reverse complement strand
TCCTTTTGTAAACCCCTTTTTGACAATTTTTTTATCTTTTTTACATTATCGGCAAATTTTCTACATTATTTGACTATTTGAATGATTTTTGATATCTTTTTACCATTACTTTGCTTTATTCTTACATATACTGCTCTTTATTCCCTATATACATATATATGTAATAAATAAAGAAATTGATTTTTTATTTCATGGCTCTGAACCTCGGCTCTTCTATTGTCTTTTTATATAACTTAGAACGCCCGTATTTATTCACATTGTACAAATTTCGTAAAATTTGTTTTTACAGACTGGACTTTTCGCAAAAATATGTTATTATAGTATATGTAAAGCGATATAGTTTTGACATTTAGCTACTTAATGTTGCTGCTGTACAACTTTACAAATTGCAAATACCGGGAGGTTTAGTTATGAGTTTTGATAAAATTATTGCCATCACAAGACAGTATGGTTCCGGCGGACACGATATTGGTAAAGCTCTTGCCGAGAGGCTTGGCATATCGTTTTATGATAAGGAGCTCATTTCTATTGCCGCTAAAGAGAGTGGTGTTTCTCCTGAGGTGTTTAAGCACGCTGACGAAAGAGCTACCAACAGTCTTTTGTATTCATTGTCTGTGGGACTGTACAATTACGGTAACAACTTTTCTTCAGTCGGTGACCTGCCGGTTAATGACCGTCTTTACATTTTACAGCACAAGATTATCAAGCAGCTTGCAGAAAAGGAAAATTTCGTTGTTGTCGGTAGATGCGCCGACTATGTTCTTAAGGATAATCCGAAACTTGTGAAGGTATATATTTATGCTGATCTTGATAAGAGAATTAAAAGAGCTGTTGACAGACAGGACATTGACCCTGCCAGAGCAAAACAGGCAGTTTTGAAGGCAGACAAGAACAGAGCAAATTACTATAGTTTTTATTCAGGAAAGAAATGGGGTCTTCCGGACAACTATGATTTGTGCCTTAACAGCACAAACCTGACAGTTGATCAGGCCGTTGACATTATTATCAGTTACATTAACATTTGTAACTCAAACAAAAAATAATACTCATATTCGATCATTTCCTGAATATACTATATTGTTTTATTAAGGAGGTGTACTATATGAAATTTGTCATTATGGATCTTGATGATTTTATCTTTGGTAACGAAGAATGGCACGAGAGCGAAAGATAATCACTTTTAATTTAGGAATTTTAATTTAATAATCGTGATTCTTATCATTGACATAAAATCAAAATAAGAGGCGGATACTCAATCAAAAGTATCCGCCTTTTTTGATGCCCCTTAAAACGAAACGAGGGCGTGCAGTAATATTGTATGCAGAAAAATCGCATTTATTCATTATTATTGATAAATGAAAGCGGGTCGGCATATTTACCGTCAATCTTCACTTCAATGTGGATATGATTTTCGTCCCCTGCCTCAAACGGAACTACACCGATAGTGCCGACTTTATTGCCAACATCAACAGAATCGCCCTTATTCACATCAACCGAGCCGAGTCCGCAATATCGGCAGACAACATTATCGGTTGAAATCTCAACAATTTTGCCGAGCATTTTGTCGTCACACACATTAGTTACCACTCCGCCGGTCATTGCTTCTACATCATCACCGAGTTTTCCTCCGAAATCAACTCCCGTGTGCGGTTTCCATACATTCAAAGTTTTGAAATAAACGCTCTTTTCACTGTATTCACGGACAACATTGTTTGAATTGAGCGGATAGTTCAGACTTAAATCAGTTGAAAGCATTGTTTCGAGAGCGGTTTTTGTACTCTCTGTCGGATTAGTTGCAGGCTCTTCGGTTGCAGCTATTGTCGGTACTTCGACATCAAGCTTAACTTCGGGGATAGTCTGAGTTATGCCAGTAACATTTTCATTGACTTTTACCTCATTGCTTTGAGTGGCTGTCGGAGCTTTTGTACTTGGCACTGATAATGTATTGTAGGTTGAGTACACCGCCATACAAACGGCAATAAGGCAAATTGAACAAGCTGTGTAAAAACCGATTTTTTCACGGCGACTGCGTTTTTTCTTTCTGTTTCTATTGTAATAATCGCTCATAAAAAAGCACCTCCGTTTCTATTATTGACGGAGGTGCTAAATTTATACAATTGCATATACAAAATCCCTCCCGAAAATCGAGAGGGATAAATTTGTTTAATAAGTATCAATTAAACTTTCTGGCAAACAGCGTTGATTGACTCCGGAATTTCGCTTTCGTCAGCTGAAATGAGGAGAACAATGTTAGTTGATGCAGTTTCAGCAAGATCCTGAAGCTTCTTTGTGAAAGTTTCAAGGCCAGCAAGGGCCTCTGGGCAAATCTTGAATGTTGAGTCAACGAGAATGTCAGTAACATCATAGTTGCCTGCGCAGATACCGCTGATAAAACCGAAAAGCATATCATAACCGCTGATAAGATACTGCTCTGTATCAATAAGTCTTGCCTTGTGTGTAACATCATATGTAAGCTTTGAGCCCTTTTCGATTACAACAACATTGCCTGTTGAAGCAGCAACAGCCTCGTTAGCAAGAGAGATGAGCTTTTTAGTTTTGCCTGTTCCTTTTTTACCGATAAGTAAAGTAACCATAATTAGTTCCTCCGTTGTTATACTTTATTAAGAAATTATCCGAGTCTTGCCTCAAGAGCAGCCTTCTGATCCTCATAGCCCGGCTTGCCGAGAAGAGCGAACATATTCTTCTTGTAGCTCTCAACACCCGGCTGGTTAAACGGATTAACACCGAGCATATAACCTGAAATAGCACAAGCCTTCTCAAAGAAGTAGATGAGATAACCAAGCTCTGATTCGTTCATTTCGGGAACATTAAGAACAATGTTCGGTACACCACCGTCATTATGAGCGAGAACTGTACCCTCGAAAGCCTTCTGATTTACGAATCCCATTGTCTTGCCCGAAAGGAAGTTAAGACCGTCAACATTTGTCGGGTCTGTACCGAGAGTAACTTCTTTTTTACATTTATCAAAGAGAACAACAGTTTCAAACATTGTGCGTCTGCCGTCCTGAATGTACTGACCGAGTGAATGAAGGTCTGTTGAGAAGATAACGCTTGCAGGGAAAATACCCTTGTTATCCTTACCTTCACTCTCTGCAAAGAGCTGCTTGAACCACTCTGACATCATTGTGTAAGCCGGCTCATAAGAAACCATAACTTCCATAGTTTTGCCCTTGCGGTAAAGCATATTTCTGATTGCAGCGTATTTGTAACAATCGTTTGTCTTTAAATCATCGTTGTCAAATTCTTTCTGAGCTGTTGCGGCACCCTGCATAAGAGCGTCAATGTCAGCACCCGAAACTGCGATAGGAAGAAGACCTACTGCTGTGAGAACCGAGAAACGACCGCCTACATCGTCCGGAACAACAAATGTTTCGTAACCTTCTTCGTCTGCAAGAGCCTTGAGTGTACCCTTAGCCTTGTCAGTTGTGCAGTAAATACGCTCTCTTGCGCCCTCTTTACCGTACTTCTTTTCGAGCATTTCACGGAATACACGGAAAGCGATGGCAGGCTCGGTTGTTGTACCTGACTTGGAAATCATATTTACGGAAACATCCTTGCCCTCGCAAAGCTCCATAATTTCTGCAAGTGCAGAAGAGCTGATTGAGTTACCTGTGAAGAAAATCTGCGGTGTGTCCTTGCAGGTAAGGTTGTAGTTCTGTGATGAAAGAAATTCGATAGCTGCTCTTGCACCGAGGTAAGAACCGCCGATACCGATTACAATGAATACATCAGTATCTTTCTTGATTTTCTCTGCACACTTCTTGATGCGTGCGAACTCTTCCTTGTCATAATCTGTAGGAAGATTGAGCCAACCCAAAAAGTCGTTGCCGAGGCCGCTGCCGTCATGCAATACCTTGTGAGCTGCTTTAACTTCGGCAGCAACACCGTCATATTCGTGTTCGCCGATAAAATCACTTAAATACTTGTCATTTAACTTTGTTGCCATTTATAAATTCCTCCAAAATTCCTATAGCGAAAATAGAATCGCAATAAGTATCTTTGTTGTTTTATTATACTATAATATGAGCGTTTTTGCAAGGTCAATTTGTGAATTTTTAAAATAAACCCGCATTGTTTTTTGTATTATTTTTAATGACCTTGCACAAGCGTTGAAAATACGGAATAAATCACAGCGAAATCAGTGATGTAAACACATATTCAAGCAATGAACCGAAGCTTGTTTTTTGAACAGAATCGCCTGCGCAAATATCAAAGCTCTGCGTCTTTTTTGAATTGACAAGATATGTAAGCGTACCTATCTTCTGATTCTTTTCAACGGGAGCGTCAATATTATCGGGCAGGTCGATTTCGGTTGTAATTTTAGCGCCGCTGCCCTTATCAACCACAATTTTTGAGAAAACCTTACATTCAAGCTTTACGCTGTCAGCCATACCACCGTTTACTTCAATGCTTTTTGGCATATCTTCGGGAAACGTTAATTCTTTTACAGAAATATTTGCAAAACCGTAATCAAGAAGTGCCGCCGCATCGGCAAATCGTTCCTTGCCTGTTTTGCAACCGAGAACAACACTTATCAGCGAAACATCGCCCCTTGTTGCAGTTGCGGACATACAACAACCCGCGTCGTTGGTTGTGCCTGTTTTCAGTCCCGTAATTCCGTTATAAGTTTTCAACAGCTTGTTTGTGTTGACAATCTGAGTTTTTCCGCCACGAAGATTATCGAGCCAAATTGATGTGTAATCAAAAATTTTCTTGTGTTTTGTAAGCTCTCTCGACATAATTGCAACATCATAGGCAGAGGTTATATGCCCCTCCTCGTCAAGTCCGTTGCAGTTTTTGAAAACTGTATCGTTCATTCCGAGTTCTTTGGCACGGCTGTTCATTTTTTCAACAAAAGCGTCCTCGCTTCCGCTGATATGCTCCGCAAGCGCAACCGCCGCATCATTGGCAGATACCACAACCGTTGCCTTTATCATATCATCCGCACTCATGGTTTCGCCTTTTTCAAGCCAGATATCACTTCCGCCCATTCCTGCGGCGTGTTCGGATACCTTAATTTCATCGTCAAGACTTAATTTTCCACTGTCGATAGCCTCAAAAACAAGCAACAGCGTCATAACCTTTGTTACAGACGCACACGGTCTTTGCTCATGTGAATTTTTCTCAAAAAGAACTTTGCCTGTTGACGATTCCATTAGCACAGCAGACGGAGCGGATATGCTGTCTGCACTGAGAGCATTCACCTTTAATCCGACAAGCGGCGATATTAAAAGCACAGCACACAATGTTATTGAAACAAATGCCTTTCTTAACATAAAAAACACCTCGTTCATTAGTATGAACAAGGTGTCTAATGTATGTAATAATCAGTTAAGATGTTTTCCGCAGTTAGGGCAAACATCTGTGTTGCCTGTAATTCTTGTACCGCAAGTTGTGCAGAATCTTACGCTTTCAGCTTCAGGTTGAGGCTGATAATTGTTCTGAACAACAGGCTGTTCAGGCTGTGGCTGATAGTTGTTCTGTGGCATAGGCTGTTCCGGCTGAATCGGCTGTACAGGCTGTGCATACGGACTTGTGTAATTCTGATTCTGTGCATTTGGATTTTTAAACTGGTTAAAATCAATATTGTTTGTAAAAGGATTGTCATTCTTGCCATTAAGTTTATTGTTGATTTGAATAACATTCTTAACGAGCAGAACGAAAAGCATCATAAATTCGTAGGCAAGTCTTACAAGGATAGGACCTAAAACGAGGATAAGCAAACCTGTAAGAAATGTCAAGCCAAAGTTATATCCGCCTGAGAACCAAGTAAAAATGCCTGTGAGCATAACATTGATTGTTGAGAAGATGTAGAGAACCTTGAGAACCTTTTCAAGAAGAAGTCCTTTAAAGTTGCAGATGTCATGAACAACCTGAAAGAATTTAGGAAGTCCGGCTCTCCTCTTTTCTGGAACAACCAAAACTACCAAGAGAATTGTCAAGATGATTGAAATGATTACAGCCGCTAAGCCAAGTCCAAAAGATGTTCCGGCTACGGATGAACCAAAGTTGTTTGATGAAAAATACATAAAAATACCTCCGTTTATTTTTGACACTATTATACAATTTCTGCACAAATAAGTCAATAAAAACAGAGGTATTTAATACATTTTTATTTAATATTGTTCAATAAGACAAACAGCATGGGCTGAAATGCCCTCAAGTCTGCCTGTAAAGCCGAGCTTTTCCTCGGTAGTAGCCTTAACGCTGACGAGCGAAACATCAATTCCGCAGGCATTGGCAATATTTTTTCTCATTTCGTCAATATGCGGTTTCAGCTTTGGCTGTTGAGCAATAACGGTTGAGTCGATATTGACAATTCTGTAGTTGTACTCGGCAAGCAAACGGCACACCTCTTTCAAAAGAAGAATACTGTCTGCGCCCTTATACTTTTCATCCGTATCGGGAAACAGCTTTCCGATATCGCCGAGAGCCGCCGCACCGAGAAGTGCGTCCATAATTGCGTGAACAAGCACATCGGCATCCGAATGACCGAGAAGTCCGAGTTCAAAGGGAATCTCTGTACCACCGATTATCAGGCTTCTGTTCTCGGCAAATTTATGCACATCATATCCGTGACCGATTCTCATATAAATCTCCTTTGCACAATCAACCCTGCTGTCTTGACTTGAGAATACTCTCGGCAATCACAATGTCAATCGGGGTTGTCAGTTTAATATTTTCCTCATTGCCCTTTACAACAAGAACCTCGCCGCCCATATTTTCAATAAGCGAGCAATCGTCTGTAAAGTTGATGAGATTATCGCCGGCATTTTCAAGAGCAAAGCGGTACAAATCGCGCTCAAAAACCTGCGGAGTCTGAACGGCACGGAGCTGTGAACGGATAGGAGTGCTTTCTATAATATTGAAACCGTCAACAACCTTGATTGTATCTTTTACGGAAGTTCCGAGAGTTGCCGCACCCGTATCAAAAGCCGCCTCAACAACACGCTCAATTTCTTCAACAGTAATAAGCGGTCTTGCACCGTCATGAATAGCATAGTATTTGGCGTTTTCACTGCACGCACCGATTCCGTTACGCACGCTGTCGGCACGGCTGTCACCGCCCTTGACGAGTTTTGAAACCTTGCTGAAACCGTTAAGCTCGATAATTTTATTGATTCTGTCGTTATCCTGCTCACGGCAGACAATTACAATTTCTTTGATAAGGTGGCATTTTTGGAATGCCCTCAGGGTGTATTCAATTGCAGGTCGTGACAAAAGCGGAATAAACTGCTTGCTGTCGGCAATTCCCATTCTCACAGAACCGCCTGCCGCAACAATAACCGCAGATACAAAAGCTGACATATTCAACCCTCCGTAAATTTATTTTGCAATTTTATATATAATTTCTTTTAAAGAAAATCAAATCTTATCAAGAGCCTGACTGATGTCGGCAATAAGATCATCAACATTTTCAAGACCTACCGAAAGTCTGATAAGGTCGGGTGCAACACCTGCCTCAATAAGCTGTTCATCCGTCATCTGACGGTGGGTGTGGCTTGCGGGATGAAGAATACAGGTCTTTGCGTCTGCAACATGAGTTTCAATGTCGCAAAGTTTTAAGCTGTCCATAAATTTAACCGCACAATCTCTTCCGCCCTTAACCGCAAAAGAAAGTACACCGCATGAGCCGTTCGGAAGATACTTTTCAGCAAGTGCGTGATATTTGTCATCTTCAAGGTCGGGATAATCAACCCACGCAACCTTGTCATTGGCTTTGAGGAATCTTGCAATTTCAAGGGCATTTTTGCAATGTCTTTCCATTCTCACATGAAGACTTTCAAGACCGTTCATAACATAAAAAGCATTCTGCGGTGACTGGATTGAACCGAGGTCACGCATAAGCTGTGAAGTAGCCTTTGTAATGTAGCCGAGCTTGCCGAATTTTTCGGCATAGACAATGCCGTGATATGAATCATCGGGAGTTGTAAGACCCGGATATTTGTCGGCATATTTCAGCCAGTCAAAGTTGCCGCTGTCAACAATTGCACCGCCGACAGAAACACCGTGACCGTCCATATATTTTGTGGTTGAGTGAGTAACAATGTCAGCACCCCACTTAATCGGCTGACAGTTTACAGGGGTTGCAAAAGTGTTGTCAACAATAAGCGGAACACCGTGCGAGTGAGCAAGTCTTGCAAACTTTTCAATGTCAAGAACAGACACGGTCGGGTTGGTAATTGTTTCACCGAACATTGCCCTTGTGTTTGGTCTGAATGCCTTTGCAAGCTCTTCTTCGGGAAGATCCTGATCGACAAAAGTAACGTCAATGCCCATTTTCTTCATTGTAACACCGAGCAGATTATATGTACCGCCGTAGATTGCAGACGATGCAACAATGTGACTGCCTGTTTCGCAGATGTTGAAAAGTGCAAAGAAGTTAGCCGCCTGACCGCTTGATGTGAGCATTGCGGCAACACCGCCCTCAAGGTCGGCAATTTTTGCGGCAGTCATATCATTTGACGGATTCTGCAGACGGCTATAAAAATATCCGCTGTCCTCAAGGTCAAAAAGTCTGCCCATTGCGTCACTTGAATCATACTTAAAGGTGGTGCTTTGATAAATGGGCATCTGTCTTGGTTCACCGTTCTTAGGCACATAGCCTGAATGCAGACACTTTGTTTCCTGTTTCATTGTAAAAAAACCTCCGTAATTTTATTCATTTTAACTCATTATAAACTCATTTTAACTAAATATTAACTCAAAATCGGATACCGAATTATCCGAAAAATTCTTTAATAAAATTCATTATTGCATCTGTTCCGAACACAACGCCTGCAACTATAAGCAAAAGCAGTAATGCGCTGACAATTCTTACGGTTGTACGCTTTGCACCCGTCATTTTTTCAAACTGCTCGTCAAGCGTTTCGTCGTCATTTTCTTTGTATTCAACATCTTCGTCAAGAATTTCTTCGCCCTCAAGCTTGATTGCGCCGATTCCGACACAGGTGTCAAACGCCTTTTCATAAGCCGAATACGGAACATAGACATCATAGGTCAAATCATCATAGCCTGTGTATGCCTTAATGCTTTTACTGTACTTGTTTTCCATACACTTTTTGATTGTAGCGTCACACGGAACGGTGCTGTCCTCAAGTGCGGCTTTAACTCTCTGCAATTCAAAGCCCGATGCCGTGAGCAGATACACGGGAGTGTTTTCATCGGTTATTGTTTTAAGCTTAGCCTTGCAGTTTTTGCAGACTGTTTCCTCATCATTATGCAGTCGCTTGCATTTTGAACAATATTTCATAGACAAATCCTTCGTTATTTCATTTTGTTATCTACAATTTTAACACAAAAAGACAGCATGAGCAATACCCCACGCTGTCTTTATCCATAAATTTTTGTGCAGTTTTGTTATAAATTTAATTTTGTATCAGCTGTCTGTGACCGCCAAAAAGTAAAAGTGCAAAAAAATTATGCAAATAAGCGACAATATTCATCATGCAGAAAAAACACCCGATCATACAATCGAGTGTTATCTCTAAGTTAAATACCCATAAACATAAAATGGAAGTATTAGACTAAATTAAAATGTATGTTTTCTTTTGAGAACAAACATTACCGCTGCTGCCAAAATCATAACTGTGGCAATAATTGCAGGAGTTGCAAAGTCGCCTGTTGCAACAACACCGTTGTTCTGTGTGCCGTTACCGTTATTGTTATTTGTACTGTCATTTGTTGCTGTATCACTTGTTGAAGAACCGTTATTATCGCTCGGTTTTGCAGGTTTTGCAGGAGTGTCCTCTGTGCTTGTCGGCTTGACCGCAGGGTTAGGATTATCTACTGATTTCGCTGTGTAAACCGTTCCATCTCTTCCATCGCTGTTTAAAGATATCGAAAATTTGTAATCGCCCTCGTCTGTCACGGCAAAATAAAGATTGTTTCCGTATTCATCAACATTCTCTACTCCATACAGTGCATACCATGGCACAGTAGCAATTATCTTAAGATTTGAACTATTAACTACCACACTGCGTTTTTCGCCGTTTCCATAATAGAATGTAATTTCCATACCGTCAATATGATTAGAAATAGAATTGTTGACATCAAGAGATTTCATCCACTCATTCCATTCCTCCCCAGACGAAATAACATCACGACTGCCTGTGTAAAGGGGCTTTGTGAATACCATATCGGGGAGCTTTGTAACTTCGATTCTTGTAATAGAACGCGGATCTGATACTTGCTTAACAGAATACTCCGCTGAAATAGTATTATCATACCATCCATCTTCGTAAGAGGCATAAAGATAATCTACAGTAAAATTGACAGTATCATCTTCGAAATAGTAATGAACAGTTATTCTGCCTGCATAACCGTTAATCTCGGCAATCGGCGGAACAATACCGCCTAGGCTGTCGTCAATGCCGTCACAGTTTACATCATACTCTTCACCGTTGCTGTAAACGATATGAAGTACAACATTGCTCCAGAAAGTGCTATCGGTAATTTGACCTTTATTAACAGTAACGCTTTCAGGTGCTTTAACAACTTTCATTGAAACAGGATACAAGCCGTCTGTAGGTTCGTCAGGTGTTGCTGAGTTTTCGGTTGCAAATGCCTGAACGAATACTGTCTGCATAAGGCATACCGCCAACAAAGCAGACAGCAAAATCGTAATAAATTTTGAATGTTTTCTCATAATTTCCTCCATCATTTTATTGTTTTATTTGATATGCAAGATTAATATTTTTATTTTAAACACCATTCCCCTCTGAATAATTATTTAAAAATTAACCCAAAATACCATTGCTGTTTTACTGCATTTTGCGGTATATTGCAATACAACAATCTGCGGTATGCTATACTGTATACGAGGTGAATTCTGTGTATAAAAGAATCAGGGAACTGAGGGAAGATGCCGACCTCACGCAAAAAGAAGTTAGCAAAATTCTGCATTGTTCACAACAGGTTTACAGCAATTATGAACTTGGTCAGCGTGATATCCCCACCGTTGTTTTGATTTGCCTCGCAAAACATTATCACACCAGCACCGACTATATTTTGGGGCTGACTGACAACAAAGACTTGCCGAATTATACGCACAATTAAATCGGCAAGCTATTTGTCCCGAAGATGTTCTTCGGGATTTTTATGACATAAGTTTACTGCATTTTGCGGTATTTGTCAATATATATACAGATAAAATATTATTTTTATTTAAGCAACGCTCTGATTTAAGGTGAATTAAATTTTTCAAAGTAAACATAAACTCGTATTTGGGGGTCATTGGACACTTGTGCAAATAATAATACACAATTTATGATAAATACGATTATATGAACACCGCAAAGATAATGCCGTTTGTTTTCTCATTTTTCAGGCAACTATATTTTAGGACAATTTGTCCTAAAAGTCAATAGGTCACTATGTACTATTTTATAATTTATTCGGTGATGAAATGAAACTGAGAATAAAAGATTTGCGTGAGGACAATGACCTTACGCAAAAAGAAATTGCAAAGGTTCTTATGTGCGACCAGTCGCTGTACTCAAAATATGAACGGGGCGAAAGAGAAATTCCCCTCTCCCTGCTTATTAAACTTGCCGACTGCTACGGCACAAGCCTTGATTATCTGACCTGTCGCACAGACAATCCAAACATTAAATAACAGCCGTTTTGAAAATTTGCATTTCAAGACGGCTGTTGTTCTGTTATAAAAAAATCGGCTGATGTTGTTTTCCCTGCAATGCAAGGGTTACGCAATCTTCAAGCTTATCAAAATCAGCCACAAGCGAATTTGGTTTCTTGATGCAATCGTCCTGTTTTAAAGGAACGAAGTAAATATTTTTAGTGTTGAGAAGTCTGCCGATGTTCTGTGCCGACGCACCGAGAGCGTCATTTGTTGCAACGCACAACAGCACAGGTCTTAAAATTCTAAGATGCGACTTTGCCGCCATTGTTACCGCCGTGTCGGTAATTCCGAGCGACAGCTTTGCAAGCGTGTTTCCCGTACACGGTGCAATCACAAGCAAATCACACATTTTTTTCGGTCCTATCGGTTCTGTCTGCACAACCGAGTGCAGAACAGCTTTGCCCGTTATTTCTTCTGCCCTCTTTACCATTTCCTCCGCTTTTCCGAAACGAGTTGATGTTGAAAAGGCATTTTGCGACATTATCGGAATAACATCATAGCCTGAGTCAACAAGCCTCTGCATTTGCGTAAAAGCCTTTGAAAAGGTGCAAAAGGAACCGCACATTGCAAATCCTATGGTTGCTTTTGTCACCTGTAAACCTCCTTGATGATGTCAAATACAGTAGTTTTTATAATTTCTCCTGCCGTTTTCGGAGCGCATTTTCCCGGGAGCGACAACGCCCTAACGGCATAAATTCCGAGTTTTTCGGCGGTATCAAAATCAACCCCGCCCGGCAGGGACGCAAGGTCTATAATAAGGGTGTTTGTGTCGGTATTCATAAGAAGTTCCCTGTCAAAAATCAACTTCGGAATTGTGTTGAAAGCAATGTCAAAGTGCTTTACCGTTCTGAGATTTTCCGTATTAAGTGCATTGTAGCCGAGTGCTTTTACATATGCAAGGTCTGACGGCTTTCTTGCGCTCATGGTAACATTTGCTCCGAGTAAAACAAGCTTATGAGCAAGAATTTTTCCGATTCTGCCGAATCCCGTAACAAGACACTTACTGCCCGAAATCGTACCCTCATATTCTCTCATTGCACATTCAATTGCACCCTCTGCTGTAGGCAATGCGTTGAGGATTGCAAAATCATCTCTTGCTCCGTAATCAAAAATTTCACCGTCGGAAAGCCTTGGATATGCCTTTAAAAATCTGCTTTTCATCGTAGTAAAAACAGGCTTTTTAAGGATAATTTCAATATCATCACCGTCAAGCAAAATATTCTCGTTTGAAAACGGAGTGTTAAGACTTCCGTCTGTCCTTATTGACGGCAACGGAAAAATCAATGCGTCACTTTCCGAAATTGCCTTTTTAACATTGCAAAAGCTCAATGAACCGTAGCTTTCAAGCCTGTCAAATCCGCCGAGCAAAACATCGTAACAACTGTCAGAAATTGATTTTGCAAGAAAAAGCTGTCGCTTGTCACCGCCGATTATGCCAAATGTTCTTATGTCGCTCTTTTTCATACACAACACCCGTAAATCAAGTTATTCTCTACACCCTCATATTATGCCGAGTGTCCCTGTGTGTGAAACTGTGAAAGAAAAAAGGACAGCAAAAGCTGTCCAAATTTGACTATTCGGAAAGATTGTCAAAGGCTTCAAGAATTTCAAGTGAATCAGCGGAATCAAGATAAACATAATTGAAATCACGCACAATATTCCACTCCTTAACATAAAACGGTGCAAGGCTTGAATAGCTCTTTTGCATAACCTCATAAGCAAAAGTTATTCCAAGGTTATCTGCAATCAGCTCTGACATAAGCGTAAAGTGGTTTATGCAGGTTACTCTCGCAAAATGTCCTGTTGTTCTGTTATGCTCCGACAAAACCTGTTCAAGAATATTTCGTGTTCCCGAACCCTTTTCACGCAGAAAAAGATGTTCGGTAAAAATATCATCGGGCAAAATCGTTTTGTTTGCGAATCTGTGATTTTTACTGCATACCCCGACAAAATTTTCCGAACGGTAAACTCTGCTCAAAAAATCGTTGCTGTCAAAAAATCCTTCAATCAACGCAAAGTCAAGTTCACCCCTTTTCAGTTTATCAAGCAGATACCTTGTGTTGTCAATCTCAATTTCAACATTGTAATCGGGCAGCTGCAAAAATCTTTCCACCTGTTCCGGGATAACATATTCTCCGATTGTCTTTGTCGCACCAAACCGCACAAGTCGTTTTTCACCCGACTTAATCTTTTCAAACAGCTTTTCTTCCTGATACATAACCGACTCACAATATCTTTTAAGCAGCATTCCCTCTCTCGTCATTTTTAAGCTGTGTCGGTCATAGTCAAACAGCTTGCAACCGTACTGATTTTCAAGAAAATGTATATGCTGGGTAACAGCAGGCTGCGTCATATTAAGCACCTGTGCAGTCTTTCTGTAATTCATAAAATCACAAAGTGCCAGAAATGTTTTAACCCTGTAATCAATCATATTGCACCCCTCTGATAAATTTTGATTATCATATCATTTTAAATAATAATTAGATTTTATCATATTTTCGTGTTATACTCAACAGGCAAAATAAATTCGGGAAGGGTAAAACAATGAAATTTATTAAAACAAATTTTGGCGGAATCCTTGTATGTGCCGTAATTGCGGCATTTGCGGAGCTTTTCAGCACTGTTCAAATCGGCTCGTTTTCGTTTTCGCTGATAGGCGCACCTGTTGCGGCAATTATAATGGGAATGATAATCACGCTTTTAGCGCCGAAATTTTCTGCGAACAAATATTTTTCGGGCGGAATAAAATTCACCTCAAAAAAGATTCTGCAATGGGCTGTAATCATACTCGGCTTTTCGCTTAATCTCGGTACAATTGCAAGTGTAGGCAGTAAGAGTCTGCCTGTGATTATAAGCACAATTTCAACATCCCTCATAACAGCATTTGCAGTTATGAAAATTGCAAAAATCAAACCTAAAACAGCATGTCTTATCGGGGTAGGTTCGTCAATCTGCGGCGGTTCTGCAATTGCGGCAACAGCTCCGGTAATTGATGCCGATGACGAGGAAATTGCACAATCAATCTCGGTTATCTTTCTGTTCAATATTCTTGCGGCGCTCATTTTTCCGACATTCGGACACGCTGTCGGCTTTGGCACAGAAGGCTTTGCGGTGTTTGCAGGAACAGCTGTAAACGACACATCGTCCGTAACCGCAACCGCCGCAACTGCTGAAAAAATCTGGAATGCAAACGGTATTTTGTCAACAGCAGTAACCGTAAAACTGACACGCACACTTGCGATAATTCCGATAACACTCTGTCTTGCAATTTACAGAACACACAAGGCAAAATCAATCGGAGCAAAAGGTTCATCATTTTCATTCAAAAAGATTTTCCCCTGGTTCATCCTCTTTTTTATCGGAGCGTCACTTGTATCAACACTTGTCGGATTCATTCCGCAATGTTCTTTTACAGAATTTTACAGCAATGGTTTTGTGCCGCTTATGAAATGGCTCGCAACATTTTTCATTTCAATGGCAATGGGTGCAATCGGACTTAACACAAACATAGTAAAACTTATAAAGAGCGGTGCAAAACCGATTATTTTAGGCTTTTGCTGTTGGATAGCAATTTCTGCCGTGTCAATCGGAGTGCAGCAGCTTACCGGTATTTTTTCATCTAATCTGTAACAAAAAAGACAGCCGAATTTCACACATCGGCTGTCTTTTATTTTTCAAAAGTTATTACCTGTCACGGTTTTTATTAAAATAAAACTACGGTCTGAGTCCCATTCCGCCCTCAAGGGTAATGGTTTCACCGCTCATATACTTGAAATCAGGTGATGCAAGTGCAACACAGGCACGGCCGATTTCTTTTTCAACATCACCAAAATGTCCCATTGGCGGCATTTTTACATTCGCCTTGAATGCGTCGGGATAAGCCTGCTCAAATTTTTCAAGCTGAGCAGTCCATGCAAGCGGACAGACAATGTTGACATTTATTCCGTCCTTGCCCCACTCGTTGGCGGCAACTCTTGTAAGACCTCTTATTCCCTCTTTTGCGGCTGCATATGCACACTGACCGAAGTTTCCGAAAAGTCCGGCACCCGAAGCGAAGTTGATAACAGTTCCCTTTGACTTTTTAAGGTACGGATAGCAAGCCTTCATATAATAGAAGGTTGCGTACAGTCCCGAATAAACAGCAAGGTCAAATTGCTCTGTTGTATGATCTGCAAGCGTAACACCCGATGCAGAAGCCTGAGCGTTGTTAATCAAAACATCAATTCCGCCGAATGTTTCAACAGCTCTGTCAACAACATTCCGAACAACCCTTTCGTTATCGCCGTCCTTGCTGACATCAGCCTGAACAGGCAGCACATTTACTCCGTAAAGTCTTTCGAGTTCTTCTTTGGCATCATCAAGCTTTTTGACATTTCTGCCTGTAATGACAAGATTTGCACCCTCTTTTGCATAAGCAACAGCAATGCCGTAGCCGATTGAACCGCAGCCTCCGTCGCTGAGAACAGCCCTTCCTCCGCCTGTAATAACAGCGGTCTTTCCTAATAAAAATCCCATTAATCCATCCTCCTTTTGGTAAAAAAATATGCTGCAAGAATACAAATATTCTCACAGCCTTATATTACCAGTTATTAAGTTTGGTGTCAATCGGGGTAAGCCTACTATACAGACATTAATTTGCGAATCAAATGATTTTCTTTCAGCTAAATTTTGTGACAAGTCGCAAAGCTAAATAACTTCGCTGTTGCTCTGTTGCTAAATTGCAAACCTTTCGGTTTACAGCTAAATTAAATTCACCTTTAGCTATCCGTCAGGACAATTTAGCTATCCATAGGATAATTTAGCTTGCGTAGCAAATTTAGCTCACGCTTGTGTGAATTTAGCTGAAAAAAGCACTTGCAAAAGCAAGTGCTTTTTTCTTGGCGGAGGACAAGGGATTTGAACCCTCGCGCCGCGTTAGCGACCTACTCCCTTAGCAGGGGAGCCTCTTCACCACTTGAGTAATCCTCCGTGTGAAGTTTAATACACTATAAAATAAAATGGCGGAGAGGAAGGGATTCGAACCCTTGGTCCCTCGCGGGATCACTAGTTTTCAAGACTAGCTCCTTAAACCACTCGGACACCTCTCCGTTTACTTATGTTGCCTTTCAGCGTTTCAGCAAGACTTATTCTATCACAAGGTTTTACTTTTGTCAACACCTTTTTTGAATTTTTTCAAGATTTAATGATAACAGAAAAAAGCTCTATTTCCTTGACAAATTGAAAGCCATAATATACAATATTTATGTTATGTGCCAATAGCTCAGTTGGATAGAGCGTTCGCCTCCTAAGCGAAAGGTCGGGGGTTCGAATCCCTTTTGGCACGCCAAAAACTCCGCCGGGAAGCCCAGTAAAATCAAGGGTTTCCGGCGTTTTTTTATTTTTCGCAAATTGCAATAGCAAGTTGAAACAATTTTTTAAATATCATAATTAATATTTGCATTTAGAAAAAGCACTTAAGCCGAGTGAGTTTTTATTATTTATGATCAGCAATCCATTCTTTGTGGCATAAACGAAGCGACAAATCGAAATTTACCTCTATTCAGACATACAAGCTCTTGACAATAAAGATCCTATATAGTATAATTTAATAAACTACTATATAGGAGCTTTTATATGGAAATGAATGGCGGATTTCTTGTCTCCAAAATAAAACAACTTGGAGACCGAATCTTTGAGAAGATTCTCAGCGAAAAGAATATTGATGCGTTCAATGGAGCCCAGGGGCGTATTCTTTATGTGCTGTGGCAGGAGGATGGTATCTCAATCAGGTCACTCTCGA
>ERZ834694.1787-NODE-1787-length-17485-cov-34.399197_pt1 | contig 17485 bp, 15 predicted proteins | sample MGYA00519691_ERZ834694 | MGnify/ENA primary metagenome ERZ834694 (study PRJEB31850, sample SAMEA3708758) | human gut metagenome | biome: human gut; feature: human-associated habitat; material: faeces | place: China | collected 2014 ... | reverse complement strand
TAACTTTTTAAATCAGTCTGAGATGTGGGTATGGAATCTCAGATTACAATTGACGTTTATGCTATAATCAAAAATCGATCAAAAAAATTTAAAATTTTTTGTAACAAAACAATCCTTTCTACGTCTAACCTATGAACAAAGGAGGTGACAGTTCTGGATTATGAGAAATTGTACAATTCCTATTACTTGCAAGTATACTCATATGTAATGACAATTGTAAAAAATCAACATCAGGCTGAGGAAATTACCCAGAATACTTTTTATAAGGCCATGACCGCAAAGAAGGCATATGCCGGCAAGTCAAGCGAACAGACCTGGCTTTGCAGCATAGCAAGAAATCTGGCAATGGACGAATGCCGAAAAAACACAAAATTTACAGAGCTTGACGAAGAGCAGCTCGAACAACCCGATAATATGGTAAAAAGCCTAGAAAATAAAGATACAGCTCTTCAGATTCATCTTATACTGCACGAGCTTGATGAGCCCTACAAGGAGGTCTTTCAGCTTAGAATATTTGGTGAATTGCCATTCTCCCAAATAGGCATGATATTTGGAAAAACAGAGAACTGGGCACGGGTAACTTACCATAGGGCCAGACTGAAAATCAAAGAAAGGATGGATAGAAATGAATAATCCAATTACACAATCAACCGATGAAACCTGCAATATAGTTCAGGATTTACTCCCACTATATTATGACGATGTATGCAGTCCCTCAAGCAAAAGGCTTGTCGAAAAACACCTTAAGGCTTGTGAAAAATGTCAAAATACATACAATGAACTGAAAAACGATTCTATTGATTCAATGATAAAAAAAGAGGCCGACAGTGTATTAAAGCAGCATGAGAAAAAGGAAAAAAATGCTGCCTACAAGGCCGGAGTCATAATAGCCGGATTACTGCTTATCCCAATACTCATCACATTCATAGTGTGTCTGTCAAATGGCGGTGGTTTAAGTACCTTTGCGGTGGTAACAGCATCTATGCTTCTTGTAGCTGCAATGACAGTCGTTCCACTTATGGCACAGCAGAAAAAGCTGACCAAATGCATAATCTGCGGCGTTTTTGCTCTGCTTTTGATATTCTTTTTTGTTGACAGAATGTATAGTTCAAATGAATTTATGCTTTGGTCTGTTCCAACTATATTTGGATTATCAATTGTTCTCTTTCCGTTTGTCATAAGAGGAATTGATCTTCCACCTGTTTTATCAGACAAAAAAGCTCTTATCACCATGCTGTGGGATACCCTATGGCTTTTCCTCACAATCATTGAGGTGTGTGGTCATACAAACGATGTTGCCGGAATGAAGGCAGGCTGTATTATAGCATTTGTCTTTGTACTTGCAGCCTGGCTCATATTCTTTGATGCACGATATTTAAACGCAAACGGATTTATAAAATCCGCAATTATAGTTTTGATAGCTTCGGTTTGGACAGCTTTTGCCGATGACGTATGCGAGTTTTTAATTTTTGGCACCAGACAAATCACTATAAAGTCTGTGAATTTTTCTGACTGGACTTCCAATATCTGCGTGAATGTCAATGTTTACACTATTGTACTTGTGTCCGGTGTTATTATTGCCTCTATACTTTTTGTAGCAGGCGGTATTAAAGCATTTGCTAATAAAAAATAAATTAGTTTTCTCTTTGAAATATTATTACAAAACCCCTCCCACAGACTTCTATCTGTGGGAGGGGTTTTTATATTCATTATTCAATAAGTGCCTACAAGATTAGCAAACACCCTGTGCAAGCATAGCGTCAACTACTTTCTCAAAGCCTGCGATATTTGCACCTGCAACATAGTCAGTCTTTCCACCAACTGTCGCGTCGTATCTCTTAGCAGCATCGCTGATATTAGCGTAGATTGTCTCCATGATGCCCTTGAGCTTTCCGTCAACCTCTTCGAATGTCCATGAAAGTCTCTCAGAGTTCTGGCTCATCTCAAGTGCTGATGTAGCAACACCACCTGCATTGGCAGCTTTACCACCTACGAAGAGTACTCCGTTCTCCTGAAGGTATTTTGTAGCCTCAAGAGTTGTAGGCATGTTAGCACCCTCTGTAACAGATGTAACACCGTTTGCTACGAGCATCTTTGCATCGTCAAGATCTAACTCGTTCTGTGTAGCACATGGAAGAGCAAGGTCTACCTTGTACTGCCATACGCCGTGCTCACCATTCTCTTTTGCATGGTACTCAGCGCTTGACTTAGCTGCAGCGTACTCTGTAAGACGTGCACGCTTAACCTCTTTAACCTCTTTAAGAAGTGCAACATCGATTCCTTCCGGATCATAAATCCAGCCTGTAGAATCAGAACATGTAACAACCTTGACACCGAGCTGCTGTGCTTTCTCGATAGCGTAGATAGCAACGTTTCCTGAACCTGAAACTGCTGCTGTCTTTCCGTTTAAGTCAAGTCCGTTGTCCTTCCATAATGCGTTTGTAAGGTATAACAGACCATATCCTGTAGCCTGTGTACGGGCAAGTGATCCACCATATGTAAGTCCCTTACCTGTGAGAACTCCCTCGAATGATCCGCGGATTCTCTTGTACTGACCGAACATGAAGCCGATCTCTCTTGCGCCTGTTCCGATATCACCGGCAGGAACATCAACATCTGCTCCGATATATTTAGAAAGCTCTGTCATGAAGCTCTGGCAGAATGCCATAATCTCTCTGTCTGATTTGCCCTTAGGATCAAAATCAGAACCACCTTTACCACCACCGATTGGAAGTGTTGTAAGAGAGTTCTTGAAGATCTGCTCAAATCCTAAGAATTTGATGATTCCAAGGTTTACTGAAGGGTGAAGTCTGAGTCCTCCCTTGTAAGGTCCGATTGCGTTATTAAACTGTACACGGAAACCTCTGTTGACCTGTACCTGACCATTGTCATCTACCCATGGTACTCTGAACATGATCTGACGATCCGGCTCTGTGATTCTCTCGAGGATAGCGTTCTTTCTGTAAAGCTCCTCATTTGCCTCGATTACAGGTCTTAAAGAATCAAGTACCTCTGTTACTGCCTGTAAGAACTCAGGCTGGTCAGCGTTTTTTTTCTGTACTACTGCGAGTACTTCATCAACATAGCTCATTTTTATATCTCCTTTACAAAATTATTTTTCATATCAACAAGTTTATTTTATATAAATCTTTTGCTATAATCAAGTAATTTTTGAAGGTTTTATATAAAAAAAATTCATTTTATTTATTATCTTCATTTATATTATCCCAGTTTTGGTACTGATTCTCCTCATCATCGGAATATACCACCTTGAAATAATCCGAGAGTTTTGCAAGTGAAGTTATAAGAACTTTCATTTCGTCGTCCGAAAGACCGTCCTTTATATGCTCTATCATATGACGGTGAAACTGCTCATGATGATAGTATGCACTCTTTCCCTTGTCGGTGAGTGAGAGCTTTACCACACGCTTATCCTCCTCACTGCGGATACGGTTCACGTATCCCTTGCGGGTGAGACCATCTATTGCCTTTGTCAGCGTGCCCAGTGTGATAGACATAAGCTTGGCTACGGTGCCGGAGCGCTTTGGCTCATCGACTCCTATTGCCTCTATTATATGCATATCGTTGATAGAAATATCAGAAAATTCGTCTGTTATCAGACATCTGCCCTCTATCTCTGTCAAATCCTTGAACAGACACACCAATAATTCATTTAAAGTTTCATCTGCCGTCATAAATACCTCTTTCTATTGCCACTCTATGGCGCAGGCTCCCCATGTAAATCCTGCTCCAAAGCCTGATAAAATTATTTTTTCCTCATGCTTTATCATACCATCTTTGCGGACTTTATCAAGCAAAATCGGCACACTTGCCGCAGAAATATTTCCACACTGCTGTAAATTGGTCGGAAATTTGTCCATAGGTTGCTTAAGCCTCTTGGCAACCGACTCAATAATACGGATATTGGCCTGATGCAGCACATAGACATCCACATCATCTGCGCTCCAGCCGATTTCATCAAGCAGCTCATTTATAGCCTTTGGCACTGTCTTTACCGCAAACTTGTATACAGCAGGACCATCCATGGTGACATATCCACCGAGTGCAGACTGCTTTCCATTGTCGGTAAACGGATTGACTACTGGACGGTTGTCTCCGTCAAGCGCCTCACCGCCTTTTCCGTCCGAGCCCTGTACAAAGCCCTTTATGGCATCTCCCTCGTCTGTCACAACCGCTGCTCCTGCTCCATCTCCGAATAGCACACAGGTGCTTCTGTCATTCCAGTCCATTATTTTTGAAAGGACCTCTGCTCCCACTACGACTGCCTTGTGAAACCTGCCGGTCTTAAAATATGCATCCGCTGTGGCAAGCCCGAATAAAAAGCCTGAGCATGCGGCATTTATGTCAAATGCCACTGCACTGCCTGCACCTATCTCAGCCTGAATCTGACATGCGAGCGATGGAACGATTTTGTCTGTGGATACGCTTGCCGCTATTATCAAGTCTATCTCACTTCCGTCAATCCCCGCATCCTGCAGCGCACTTTTTACTGCATCACATGCCAGTGAGGTGGTTGTCTCAGTCGTTGCAATGTGTCTGTTTCTTATTCCTGTACGCGAGCTGATCCACTCGTCAGATGTGTCCATTATGGCTGCCAGGTCATCGTTTGAGACCACTCTCTGTGGCAGGCAGCTTCCTGTTCCAACTATCTTCATAGAATTTCCTTTCCGGGACTAGAACTTGCGGAAACGCTTGTATCTTTCCTCCAAGAGCTGGTCCTTTGTCAATTTGCTTTCTTTTTCCAAGAATTTCTTCATATTGCCCTTCATGTAGTTTCCGATTGATGAAAGGGCATCCTCGTCGGCTCCGCCAAACTCAGGTATTATATCATCCACGACATCAAGCTCCTTTAAGTCGTGTGCTGTAATCTTCATTACCTCTGCGGCTTCCTTTGCACGCTTTCCGTCCTTCCAGAGGATAGATGCAAAGCCCTCTGGAGAAAGTATTGAGTATGTGGCATTTTCCATCATCCACACTTCATTTCCTACAGAAAGAGCTAAAGCTCCGCCACTTCCGCCTTCTCCTATCATGAGACAAAGGATTGGCACCTTGATGTTGCTCATCTCATAAAGGTTTCTTGCGATTGCCTCGCCCTGTCCGTTTTCCTCTGCTTCCATTCCAGGATAAGCTCCTGATGTATTGACAAAGGTTATGATTGGACGGTTGAATTTCTCTGCCTGCTTCATGAGACGCAGTGCCTTGCGGTAGCCCTCAGGTGATGGCATACCATAGTTTCTCTTTGCACAGTCTTCAAGGTCTTTTCCCTTGTGGACACCGATAACTGTGACCGGTTGGCCGTCTAAATACGCGATTCCACCTACGATAGCCGGGTCATCGCGGAAATATCTGTCTCCGTGCAGCTCCATAAACTCATCAAAGATATAGTCCATATAGTCAACCGATGCAAGTCTCTTAATCTGTCTTGCGGCGCTGACCTTATCCCATACCTTAAATGGCTTAGCCTTGACCTCGCGCTCCTTCATAAGCTCAGTCGGCTCGTAATTGTCGTCTGAGTGAAGCGGGTCAAAGTTGGCATAGCCTGTTGTAGGTCTGTGAGCACGTAAAATCTTGTAAAGAGTCTTCTTTAAATCCTCACGCTCAACTATCATATCCACAAAGCCATGCTCAAGCTGAAACTCTGCTCTCTGGAAGCCCTCAGGGAGCTTCTGTCCGATGGTCTGCTCGATAACACGAGGACCCGCAAAGCCGATAAGTGCCTTTGGCTCTGCAAGAATGATGTCTCCAAGCATTGCAAAGCTGGCTGTCACACCACCTGTTGTAGGATCTGTGAGTACAGGCACATATAAAAGCCCCGCCTCTGAATGACGCTTTGCTGCGGCTGAGGTCTTTGCCATCTGCATCAGTGAAATGATACCCTCCTGCATTCTGGCACCGCCTGAACAGCAGAATAATATAACCGGAAGTCTTTCCTCTGTGGCACGCTCAAATGCGCTTGTGATTTTCTCACCAACCACATGGCCCATGCTTCCCATCATAAATCTTGAATCAATTACACCAAGCACTGTCTCCTCGCCGTAAATCTTTGTCTTACCGATGACAATGCCCTCAGAAAGTCCTGTTTTCTCCTGAGTCTTTGCAATTTTCTCCTCATACTCAGGGAAATTGAGAGGATTTCCCGTTGTAAGCTCTGTAAACCATGGCTCAAACGATTCCTTGTCAGAAACCATTCTGATTCTGTTTTTAGCGCGCACACGGAAGTAATAATTACACTCATAGCAGACGTATTTGTGCTGTTTTACAACTGATTTGAGCACAGTCTTGCCACACTTGGGACAAACGATTGTCTCAGGGACATCCTCTTTTGTTTCCTGTGCTGCATCGGCATTTTTGCCATCTACGGCTGGTTTTGCGCTCTCAACGTTCTTTACTAACGCCTCATCAGCCTCTATATTTTTATCTTTCTTCTTGAATAACTTCATCATGTCTCCTTATGCAATTAACCTATTGCAAATGTAAGCTCCGCCATACAGGCGACCTTGCCGTTTACTCTGGCAACAGCCTTGCCCACACCGATAGGACCCTTAACCTTTATAATCTCAGTGGTCAGCTCCAGCGTATCTCCCGGAACCACCTTCTGCTTGAACTTGGCATTATTGATGCCTGCAAAATATGCAGTCTTGCCCTTCCACTCATCCTGACAAAGAATGGCAACTGCACCGGTCTGCGCCAAAGCCTCAATAATAAGCACTCCCGGCATCACCGGATTTCCCGGAAAATGTCCCATAAAATGTGGCTCGTTCATAGTCACATTCTTCTTAGCCACACACTTTACGCCCGGCTCCAGTTTCTCAACCGTATCAATGAGAAGAAACGGACTGCGGTGCGGCAGAATATCCATAATCTGCTGCGTATTCAAAACTGACATATATATCTATCCTTTCTCAATTTACTCCAAACTATCTACATGCTTCGCGCTCAATAACGTGGAGCCGGAAAGCACACAGTGTGTTCTGAATAAAAAATATGAACTGTCACGGCGTTCCATCCGCTCCATTAGCATGAAGTGCTAACACCATATCACAGCCTGCCCGTGCAAAATGCCGTGACTGACTTCATATTTTTCACGAGGAATATACTGTGTGCTCCACCGGACCTCACAACCTGAATGCGCGAAGCCACTAAAAAAGCAGAAGCAATTTATTTATAAGCCTTGAGGAGAATACTTGCATTATGTCCACCGAATCCCAGTGAATTGCTAAGTGCATACTCAACAGGCTCCTCATAGCTGTCCTTGCAGTAATTGAGGTCAATCTCCTCATCAGGAGTCTCATAGCCAACAGTCTTATGTATAAATCCATCCTGGATTTCCTTCACACATGTTATAAACTCAACAGCTCCCGCTGCTCCGAGCAGATGTCCTATCATAGACTTTGTTGAATTGATTTTAAGATTTGCCGCATCATCACCAAACGCAAGCTTGATTGCTCTTGTCTCAAAGAGATCATTGTGATGTGTGCCTGTTCCGTGAGCATTGATGTATTTTACATCTGCCGGTGTGACACCTGCATCGCTCATGGCATTGGTCATGGCTCTTGCTGCGCCTGCGCCATCCTCCTGCGGAGATGTGATATGGTATGCATCAGATGAGCAGCCGTATCCGACTACCTCTGCATAAATCTTTGCACCTCTTGCCTTTGCATGCTCAAGCTCTTCAAGGATAACTACTCCTGCGCCCTCACCCATTACAAAGCCGCTTCTGTTCTTGTCAAACGGAAGTGAGCACTTTGCCGGATCATCTACTGTAGAAAGCGCTGTAAGTGCTGTAAATCCTGCGATTCCGATAGGACATACACTGCCCTCTGTACCCCCGGCTACCATCACGTCAGCCTCACCGTACTGGATGCTTCTGTATGCCTCACCGATTGTGTTTGTTCCTGTAGCGCAGGCTGTTACATCATTGATACTCTTTCCCTTGAGACCGAACTGGATAGAAACATTTCCTGCTGCCATGTTGCAGATCATAAGCGGAACGAGCAGAGGATTGACTCTGTTTGGTCCCTTTTCGTATAGCTTTTGTGTCTCGCGCTCCATAGCCTGAAGACTTCCGATACCTGAACCGATGGCACAGCCAACCATGTATGGATCTTCCTTTTCGATGTCAAGTCCACTGTCATCAATTGCCTGCTTTGCAGCAGCTACAGCGTACTGTGAGAATGGCTCCATTCTCTTCGCAGCCTTTCTGTCCATAAAATCCTGTGGGTTAAAGTCCTTAAGCTCTGCTGCAATGTGACATTTATAATCTGTTGTGTCAAATTTTGTGATGTGGTCAAATCCGATTTTTCCGGCCTTTACCGATGCCCAGAAACCGTCCACATTATTTCCGATTGGTGTTACTGCTCCAAGTCCTGTTACAACTACTCTTCTACTCATATTGCCATTCCTCCGTCAACAGACAGCACCTGGCCTGTGATGTAGCCTGCTGCATCTGATGCTAAAAATAATACTGCGTTTGCGATATCCTTTGTGTTTCCCGGTCTGCCAAGCGGAATCTGTGATAAAAGATTCTCCTTTGCCGAATCGGCAAGCACATCTGTCATCTCTGTCTCTACAAAGCCCGGTGCCACTGCATTTACTGTGATTCCCCGGCTGGCAAGCTCTCTGGCTACAGCCTTTGTGAGTCCTATGACTCCTGCCTTGCTGGCGCTGTAGTTGGCCTGTCCTGCATTTCCGAGTATGCCGGAAACTGATGAAATATTGATAATCCTCCCTGATTTCTGCTTCAGGAAATAGCGTGACATATGACGGATTGTGTTGAACGCACCCTTAAGGTTTGTGTCGAGCACTGCGTCATAGTCTGCCTCGCTCATCTTCATGATGAGACCGTCTCTTGTGATTCCTGCGTTATTTACAAGGATATCTATGTGCTTGTACTCCTTGATGAGCGCTGTTATCATATTCTGGCACTCATCAAAATCAGATACATTGCACTGATAAGAAACTGCATCACCGCCTGCTGCCTTTATCTCTGCAACAACGGCATCTGCCTTTTCCTTTGAACCATTATAATTTACTATTACAAAGGCGTGTGCTGCGGCAAGTGTAAGAGCTATCTGTCTTCCAATTCCGCGGCTTGCGCCTGTAACCAGGGCATTTTTACCTGTTAACATACTTTTCAAAATCCTCCAGTTTGTCTATGTTTACGACTTTTACGTCTCTATTTATCTTTCTCATAAATCCGCTGAGTGATCGTCCCGGTCCGATTTCCACGAACTCATCTGCACCGTCTGCTATAAGGCGCTCGATGGTCTGCTGCCAGCGTACTGACGATGAAACCTGCTTTGTCAGATAATCCTTGACATCTGCCGGTGACTTCACATAGTCTGCTGTGACATTTGTGATATATGGCACCTTGATATCGTGGATTTCTACACTCTCAAGTGCATGTGCGAGCTTTTCTCCTGCACCCTTAAGCATTGCTGAGTGGAAAGGTCCGCTTACCTTGAGCGGTACGCATCTCTTGGCGCCTGCCTCGCTGCATGCTGCTGCGGCGGCATCTACTGCTGCCTTTTCTCCTGTGATAACAATCTGTCCCGGGCAGTTATAGTTGGCTACCGATACCACTGAATTTGTCTCAGCTGCTGTCTTTTTGCATATATCTTCAATGACCTGCGGATCAAGTCCTAAAACCGCTGTCATGGCTCCACCTGTAGGAACTGCCTCCTGCATGTAGATTCCTCTTTTTCTGACAACTGCGAATGCATCTGCCATAGTCATGGCTCCTGATGCGATGAGAGCACCATATTCCCCAAGGCTTAAGCCAGCTGTGACATCAGGTGTGATGCCTTTGTCAATGATTGCCTGATATATAGCTGCCTCAACTGCAAGCATACATATCTGTGTGTACTCTGTAATATTCAGCTTGTCATTTTCCTCAAAGCAAAGTGCCGGGATATCCAAGCCTGTCTGTTCACTGGCAAGGTCGATTACTGCCTTTGCATTTGGCATTGTATCGTAAAACTCCTTACCCATTCCTATATACTGTGAGCCCTGTCCGGGAAACATAAATACTCTCTTACCCATTTTCGGTTTCTCCTTATTTCTGACAGGATACCGTAAGTCACTCTTTCCAGGCGGCCCGGTATCCTTAAATTTGCATGTAAAAGTGAATACTGTCTATTTGTTCAGTCCCACTACATCCTCAATGATTTCTTTGCAGGTTTCCTCTTTCTTTACGAGGCCTGCGCTCTGACCTGCCATGACGCTGCCATACACGGTATCTCCGTCTACAACGGCTTTTCTGAGTGCGCCAAGTGTCATTTTTTCGAGCTCTTCAAATGGAGCTCCTTCCTTTTCCAGCTTGAGATATTGTCTGGTCATCTTGTTTCTGAGCACTCTGATCGGATGGCCTGTGCTCATTCCTGTAACCTCGGAATCTATATCCTTGGCCTTAATGACCTTCTGCTTATAGTTTTCATGTACTATCGATTCTTTTGCGGTGACAAAGCGTGTACCCATCTGGACTGCCTCCGCACCGAGTGCAAATGCTGCATTAAAGCCTCTGTTGTCTGCAATTCCGCCTGCTGCGATAACAGGGATGCTCACTGCATCAACAACCTGTGGCACAAGTGTCATGGTAGTCTGTGCTCCGATATGTCCGCCTGACTCCATTCCCTCGGCGATTACTGCGCTTGCCCCGCCTCTCTCCATGAGCTTTGCGAGTGCTACGCTTGCAACTACAGGGATTACGATGACGCCTGCTTCTTTCCACATATCCATGTACTTTGCAGGGTTTCCTGCGCCGGTGGTGACTACCTTTACCTTTTCCTCGGCGATGATTTTTGCTATCTCATCTGCCTCCGGATTCATAAGCATGAGGTTGACTCCGAACGGCTTATCCGTCTCCTTCTTTGCAGCGACTATCTGCTCCTTTACCCATGAAGCCGGGGCTCCGCCTGCTCCGATGATGCCAAGTCCGCCTGCACTGGACACAGCGCTGGCAAGCTCATGGGTTGCTACCCATGCCATGCCACCCTGAATGACCGGATATTTGATTCCAAGAAGCTTTGTTATTCTTGTCTCCATGTCTTTTAAGCCTCTACACCTTTGTTCTTAAGATACTCAATGATGTCGTTTACTGTTGCGATTTTCTCTAAATCCTCTGAAGGGATTTCTACTCCGTACTCCTCCTCGAGTGCCATTACGAGCTCGAAAAGATCTAATGAATCTGCCTCAAGATCCTCCTTGAAGTTTGACTCTAATTTGATATCATCCTCGTCGATTCCTAACTGATCTGCTACGATTTCCTTGATTTTCTCCAACATATTTCTGTTCTCCTTTTTCTGTGTTTATTTTCGATTTTGTGTGCTGGTATATTTGCACTAGTTTGCATGTCAAATATTTTCATCATCAAATCATTTGACAGTGAAAGTATATCACATTTTAAATAGTTGTCAAGTCAAAGTATTTTTATTTTTCATTTTTATATGGTACGGGAGCAGGCGGGCAGAAAATTACCCATCCAAAACGTTTCCTACCAGCAGCCAAGAGGCTGTAAGAATTGTAAGTCAGGTTTTCTATGCCCGATGCAGCCGGCTTTTACGCGCCGTCCTTGGCGCGGTGACGCCTCGCCCGTGCTTCCATGCACGTGCGCTGCTGTGTACCTATTACAATTCCAACAGCCTCTAAGCAGCTTCGTACAAACTCATTGGATGGGCAATTTTCTGCCCGCCTGCTCCCTTACACTGTGACAATAATATACAATAAAAAACAGACTGTAATTATGAGTGGTCAGCTCAATTTTACAGTCTGCTCTATATTAATCTCTCAAACACCCAACCGGCACAACCCGAACTCCTGACTCCGTGGTATATGCCATGGTTGCATTTGCGCAAATCACAATCAGTGCCGATGGTTCTTTATATACATCACGTGGATGTTTTTCTTTTTCCAATGCTTTCTCATTATATTTTAAGATAATATCCTTGAATCGCAGCAAGGATTTTTCCGCTTCCGGAATCTTGTTCACTCCGGTTTTTATTTCAATAAGCGCATAACGGCCGTCCTCCAACTGATAGACTGCATCTGCTTCTACGCCCATATCATCTGTATAATGCATCACTCTGGCATTGTGCTTTTCAGCAAATACAAGTAAATCTCTAAGCACCATATTTTCAAATACATGCCCAAATAGATCCAAATCGTTGATAAAATAGTCCGGATTAACACCAAGCGCAGCCAATCCTATAGAGGGATCAACAAATATATGCTTTTTGGCAGCTCTGATAGCTGTTTTCGAACGCAAATGCGGTGTCCAGGCATCTATATCCTTTACAACATATAATAGCTCCAGAGCATCTATATATGAAGAAAGCGTTACATCTGTAACATTCTGTGTGGCTTTTACATCTGAAAATATATTCTTGCGTTTTGCTGTAGTAGCCATATTTCTGGCATACGACCAAAGTAGTGTCCTTGCCCATTCCGGATTTCTGTTTACTCCATCAATCGCTGATATGTCCTTCTGATAAATCTGCCTATAATAATCCTTAGCTATTTCAAGCTTTGCACTGTCCTTTGAAAGTGCCATGCATCTCGGCCATCCACCTCTACAGACCGCAAAAAACAAATCCTCAAGCTTTATATCTGTGGTAAGTCCATCAATATCATATGCTTCATCTTCTAATAATTTAAACAACGATATGCTTCCGTTTGATTCTCCTGTCTCAAACAAAGTCATAGGGTACATCGTAACCTCTGTTATTCGTCCTGTACCTGTATGGGGTGTATTAATCTTCTTACTTGATGAGCCTGTCAGATAAAACTCTCCTACACTCTCCGGATTGTCATCGCACGCTTTTCTTATTGTTCCCCATATCTTTGGGGCATCCTGCCACTCGTCAAACAGTATTGGCTTAGGATTCTTTAAAAAGAGCTTAGGTGCAGTTTCTGCTACTGCAAGATACCCCTCTCTCTTGTCTTCATCCTGAAATTCAATAACAGTTTTACATCGTTCTCTTGCTGTTCTTGTCTTTCCACATCCTTTTGGTCCTGTGATGCTCACTGCATTAAATGCCTCTGTTTTTCTATCTATCACATCATCAACAATTCTGCTTATATATTCCATAAATATCTGCTCCCTTCATGGTTATTATACCATTTAATTCACAGATTATACAAGGTTATTTTATGTTTTTCGAGTGTTTTGTTTTGTATTTTTCTAATGTTTTATTTTATATTTTTCGAGTGTTTTATTTTACTTTTTTCGAATACTAAAAAGAGCAGGACAAGTATTTCTACCTATTCTGCTCATTTTTACATAATTTAATTGTTTAGATATAGAGTATCTACCGGCTGTTCACCATCTGCTTCACATAGTCGAGTGCCTTCTTAACCGGTGGGATTGATATCACTATGATTGTGATAATTTCCTCTGCAGCAAGGTATGAACCATTGTAGTTCACTGAATATATGAGCGCATCTATCGTCTTGTTTCCTATTGTGACAGGTGCGTATGCTGCAAAGAACACAACTCCCGACAGCACTGCAAAGAAAAATCTACTGGGCTGCTCCGCCTCCGGTGGTACCACCGGTAGCTCCACCTGTGCTGTCCCCGGTGTTTCCACCTGTATTACCACCGGTGTTATCTCCTGTATTTCCACCTGTTGTACCGCCTGTGTTGCCACCGTTATTTTCTCCGGTATTTCCGCCTGTGTTGCCACCTGTCGTATCGCCAGTAGTACCACTCGTATTTCCGCCATTGCCGCCATTTGTTCCCTGACTGTTATTTTCACCCGGTGTGGTCGTGGTGGTTCCCTGAGTATTATTCGTGTCTGTTGTGGTCTTATCCGGTGTTGTAGTTCCTGCATCAGGTGTGGTCACAGTCTGATCTGTAGGATTATTCTGCGTCTGGTCATCGGCAGGTGTATCCTGGCTGTCCTGATAATCATCCGATATTTGGGCATATGGCAGGAAATCTATTGGTGTAAGGTCAGCATGTATCTGATCCATGTAGTTCTTCCATATTTCTGCAGGGTAAGAGCTTCCTGTCAGTTTTTTGACTGTCTCAGGCATATCGCAGCCTACCCATACACATGTGGTGTAGTATCTGGTAAAGCCACAGAACCAGCCGTCCTTCTTATCGTTAGTAGTTCCGGTTTTGCCGGCACAAGGCATGCCATTGTCCAGATTTGCGCTACGTCCGGTTCCGGATTTCATAACATCTGTCATGACATCTGTCATCATACGTGATGCTGTCTCTGTATATATGACGGTGTCCTTCTGCGATGATGTATATATGATATTGTTGTCAGAATCCACAATCGACTTTATACATGTCGGATTCCTGTACATTCCATCGTTCTCAAGTGTTGAATATGCAGATGCCATCTCCAGTGTGGATACACCTGTTGTAAAACCTCCAAGTGCTGTTGCTGTGACATAGTCATCCTTTACAATATTGGTAAAATTCATATCCTTGAGATACTGTAAGCCTACCTTTGGTGTGAGCTCATCATATAGCTGCCATGCTACAGTATTCAGTGACTTTTGAACGGCAAACCTGATAGTCACATCACCGTAATATGAATCACCCGAGTTAGACGGTCCTCCATCAAACTTGTGGTCATTTACGATGGTATCCGGTGTCTTACCACGCTCAAATGATGGTGTATACACAATGAGCGGCTTGATTGAGCTTCCCGGCTGACGATGGCTTTGGAAAGCACGGTTTAGCGTATGACTGACCGCATCCTGGCTTCGTCCACCAACTATTGCAACCACCTCGCCTGTGTCGTTGTCTATACAGGTTGCAGCACTCTGCAGCTTAAATGTTCCATCATCGGTCGTGTCTGTAAAGTCCAAAAGCGTCAGGTCAATTGAATCCTGAAGCTGTTGCTGCATAGTCAGATCAATTGATGTATAAATCTTATAACCGTCTGAGTAGAGCTTTTTCTGACAATATGAATACATCTCATCATATGAAGCATCATACTCCTTTTCTTCATCGTCTGAGTCAAAGTAATACTTGAACTTGAAGCCCTCATTCTCCATGAGCGCCCTCGTAGCACAGTAATATGCATAGGTATCCACATAATTGTACTTGACCGTGTCATCCTTCTCAGGCATGTTGAGGGTTATCTCCTCGTTTATGGCGGCCTCATATTCCTGCTGTGTGATTTTGCCATCTTCCCTTAGATTTTTCAATATGAGATTGCGACGTGTCAATGTATGATCCTTGTTGTTTATCGGGTCATAGTATGTCGGGCTGTTCGGAATCGCACACAAAAAGGCAGTCTGCGACAAATCAAGATCCGAAAGCTCACAGTTAAAATAGCCATGGCACGCTGCCTGAATACCATAATATCCGTTCATGAAATAGACATTATTCAGGTAGAACTCCATAATATCGTTCTTGGAATATTTCTTTTCAAGCGCCATCGCTATGAACATTTCCTTGACTTTTCGCTGCCAGTTCTTGTTCGTATCCAGATAAATATTTCGGGCGAGCTGCATCGTGATGGTACTGCCACCCTGGGTAATTCTCTTGTTTTTTATAATTGACTTTGCGGCACGCACTATTGCCTTTAGGTCCACACCATTGTGCTTATAGAACTTCTTGTCCTCGATGCTGACCATACAGCTTACAAAATTCTGCGGTATATCCTCATACTTCACATAGTCAGCCTTTTTGGTAGTGGCTGTCTCGGATATCTCATCACCGTTTGTGTCGTAGAGTGTACTCGTCCGCGCCGGTAAAAATGTGTTTTTGTCAGATTTCTGCACGAGCTCTACTGCCTCTGAGTGAAGCTTTGCCACCTTGTCAGCATAGCCGCCAAAGTAGTAAAAGCATAATCCCCCGAGAATCAGTACCATCAGAAAAATCTGAAGCTTTATGAAAAACCAGAAAACGCGATGCTGCTTTTTCTTCTTTTTCTGTTTCTGTTTTGCCATTTCTAAACGTTACCTCCAAACTATCGGTATGCCATTGTATATCGGCATACTTTATAGATAATTGACAACTATTACAAATATGTATTGTCTATTATACTACAAAGCCTCTACATCAGATAATTAATAATTGATTAATTTTCTATTATGCCTTTATAGCACAAAAGGAAGCTATTTGCTCCCTTTATCACGCTATTTTACATCTTTATTACTGTTATAGTCAAGTAAATAGTTTTTTATAATGTTTTTTACAATGCTTTTCGCTATCTCTAGCCAAGCTGGTCAGCCAGAAATTCTGCTGCTGCCCCCGCCAGCTTTTCGGCAATCTCAGACTTATCGGCTTTTTCATCGTAAGCACACAGTATAACGGCTCCCGCACTATCACCATCATGCACTATTGCTGCTATTGCCTGCGCTTCACAGTCAGCTTTATCGTCCTTTACCACAGGTATCAGGGTATCGTCTTTTTTACTGTACAATGCACTTTTTCTCTTATCCATAATATTCTCGAGCTCTTTTGACAAAGCCTTGCCTATATAATTTTTGTGGTTTTTCCCGGCTGCCGCTATTATCTCATCCCTATCCGCCACACATACCGTGGCTCCGGTTACCTTTGACAGGCTCTGTGCATATGCCTGTGACATATTCTTCAGGCTTCCAACCTGCGAATATTTCTTTAGCACTATCGTCTCGTCCGCATCCATATATATTTCCAGTGGGCTTCCCTCTTTTATATGCAGCATCCTGCGAAGCTCCTTTGGTATGACTATTCTGCCGAGGGAATCTACTCTTCTGGTCAATCCTGTGATTTTCACTTTATTGTCCTCCGGTTACTTTTTTGCATTTGCATTCATGCTTTGGAGGTAGTATATGGAAATCTGTATGAAATATACATTCGGTATGCACTGATACAGTGCTCTTTCATAATAGCTTTTATAATGTCACGGTATGTTTTGAATTTGATAAGGAATCTATATCCATCAGCTCACGCTCATCTGCAATATCCACATATACACAGTCATACTTCTTTGCCACACTTCTGCCACCCTTATCCCCCTCCAGTGATAAAAGCTGCGGGATAAGCGATGAATGAAATACACACGGATTGCCTACAGCATCTCCACAGTGAAGTGAAAATACTAATCGCTTATTTCCTTTATTTTCAAGTACTTTGTCTATTAATTTAATCACGCTTTGACTTTTTAAATATGGCTGATCAGCTACTGCAAACATGTAGTAGTCCTGCATACCGGTCTTTTTCTGCTCCTGCACCGCCATAATGCCTGCTTTTATGGTGTAGGATATGCCTTTTTCGCTGTTCGGACTTAAGACTGCATGACAATCCGGGATACATGCGCAGTAGTCCAGTACTTCCCGGTAACGTGTAACGACGGTTATATCTATGACCGGGCTGTCTGATTTCAATTTATTATATCTATCTTTAATTTCTACCAAGTGATCAAGCAGATGCCTGTACATAGGCTTTCCATCCAGCTCATAAAGCAGTTTGTTACTTCCAAAACGGCGGCTGTTTCCAGCCGCCATGTATATGATATGA
>ERZ834694.1767-NODE-1767-length-17644-cov-295.546762_pt1 | contig 17644 bp, 30 predicted proteins | sample MGYA00519691_ERZ834694 | MGnify/ENA primary metagenome ERZ834694 (study PRJEB31850, sample SAMEA3708758) | human gut metagenome | biome: human gut; feature: human-associated habitat; material: faeces | place: China | collected 2014 ... | reverse complement strand
TGCAGGAAGTCAAGAAGCGCAGCAAATACGGGAACCGCAAGGTCGTGCGCGATGGCATCAAGTTTGATTCCGAGCGCGAGGAGGCGCGGTTCGGCGAGTTGAAAGTGCTGCATGCGATGGGCAAGATTCGCGATTTGCGGCTGCAAGTGAATTTTACCCTCGTAGAGGGCTACAAGACCATCGAGGGCAAACGCATCAAGCCGATGGTCTACCGAGCGGACTTTACCTACGAGCGAGCGACCGAGCCGGACTGCAACGGTACGGTGTATTGGCTGCGCGAGGTTGAGGACGCGAAGGGTATGAAAACGAAAGACTATCTGCTCAAAAAGAAACTGATGCAGGACAAGTACGGCATCACGATCCGCGAGGTGTGAGATGAGCTTTGAGCACTGCCACAGTTGCAAGCCGCCAACGCGGCACGTAGGCTGTCACGGCGATTGCCCGTACTATCAGGCGGATATCGCCAAGTACAACGAGGCAAAGGAAGAAGAAGCGCGCCAAACGCAGGAACGCGGTGCCTATTGGGGCGCGCGGCAGTTTAAGACGAGGCGCTATCAACGAACGAAATGAGGGAGCAAGAAAAGATGTTGACAGAAAAAGAGTTGGGCGAACGGCTCAAGAATATTCGCGAAGTGCGCCGCATCAGCCAGTTTCGCCTTGGCGAAATGGTGGAATGCGGGCAGGGGCATATCGGGAAGCTGGAAAAGGGTGAGCACTACCCGAAGCTGCCGACGCTGTACAAGATCAGCGAAGCGCTGAATATTTCCGTAAGTGATATTTTGGCGGAATCTCCGCCGTCAAAGAATGGGATGCTTTCGCCGGAGGAAGTCGGCGCAAACATCCGCAAATGGCGAACCATGCGGGGGCTTGGTGTGAAGAAGCTGGCGGAAAAGTCGGGCATATCGCGCAACAGCATCCGAAACCTTGAGACCGGCAAGTGCATGAGCTTCCTGCTGACGTATCAGTACATTGCCGAAGCGCTGGGCGTGACCGTCGGGACGCTGCTCGGAGAGACGGGCGGTGCGGAATGATCTCAAAACGCATTTACATGAAACTCGATTGGAATCACGCAGGGATTCCTGTGTGTGTGGCAGATTCGCCAAGCGAGTTAGCCCGTCTATGCGGTACGTCGCTTTCCACGGTATCACACGCAGTCGCGAAATCGCAGAAGAAGCCTACCGGGAAGTCTTGGTATGTTGGCGTTTGGACACGTTGGAGCAACCGAGAATACAAGGAATATTTCGGGGAGGTGCACGCATGAGCAAGGTCATGAGACCGAAAACGCCGTTTGAGTTCTGCACCTATCCGGCGCTGAAAGAAGCACTGGAAAAGACGAACTATAACCAAACCGAACTGGCGCAATCTCTCGGCACGTCGCAGTTTACGGTGTCGGCGTGGGCGCGCGGCGACCGCGATACAACGGTGCGGCTGTTGCTGGCGCTGGAAGATTTGACGGGGATGACGTTCCGCGAGCTGTTCGGGGAATGCGAGGGACGCCGTGGAAGGGTATAGCAATCAGCCGATTCCGAAGGAGGCGGCGAAACAGCTTTTAGCCCTCGATCTGGAAGACAAGGAAATCCTGACATACGAAAAACTCGACCAGTGGTACACCGCGTGGAACGGAAAGTGCTATGTGTCATTTTCCGGTGGTAAGGATAGCACGGTGCTGGCATACTTGGCGGCGCGTTACCTATCGAGTTTCAGGGCGCCGCCGCAGATGTTTGGGCGGCAGTCGGCGAACGCCCCCTTTTCGGACATCATAGCGGCAAAAAATCACAGACCTTTTGGGGCTGCTTTATGAAATTTGAGGACGCAAACGAGGCGCACCGCTACTTTACGGCGGAGGCGGATATCAATGGGAAGAGGCTCAGAGAGAGCTTTAAATTTTAGGAGGAAAAGATGGACGCACTGGAATTTTTAAGAGAACGGAAAAGAATGTGCAACTACTATAGTCATTGCGATGGCTGCCCGCTTGACGATAGCAAATGCGTTATCGAGAGCTCCACCACAGATGAAGATTGCAAGAGAATCGTTGCTGCCGTTGAGCAGTGGTCGAAGGAGAACCCGCGCAAGACGCGGCAGAGCGTGTTTCTGGAGCAGCATCCTAACTGCATGACGGACGATGCTGGAGTTGTCGGGATATGCCCAAGAAATGTTGACAAGACGTATGTCTGCGACTTGAGACGCCTTGGTGGGTGCGCGGACTGCCGCCGCAAGTTCTGGATGCAGGAGGTGGAGTGATGGAACGACTGACAAAACGCGAAAATGGGCATGCGCATTACCCGAGATGCTTTGAAGAACCGTGCGGCGGCATGGGATGCCGCACTGAGGACTGTGAATTTAAGGTCGAAATCTGCGAACGCCTTGCCGCCTACGAGGACACGGGGCTGACGCCGGAGGAGGTTTTGCCAAAGGATAAGGCGGACGAGATCGCGCTGAAGCTTATGCGACTTGCTGATTTGGAAAGTTTTTGCAACTATACCCGCCTGCGGGAGCTGGCCGAGGCAAACAAGGACGGGCGCGTGGTGGTGCTGCCGTGCAAGGTGGGCCAGCGGGTATTCGCCTTACTGGACACGGACAAGCATCTAAGCGAGTGCGAGGTTAAGCAGATCGGATTGGGTAATGAGATTGGCTTTGTTGGCATCGAGCCAATAGGCGCTCGCGGACGGGAATACGGAGTATCGATAAATGGCTTCGGCAAGACCGTATTCCTCACCCGCGAGGAGGCGGAGAAAGCATTGGAGGCGATAAAAGATGCATGACCTAAAACCTTGCCCGTTCTGCGGCGGAGAAGCAATACTTGAAACAGTAGATGGCAACAGCCCAAAAGAGTGCTATATATACTGCCCAGAGTGTGATTTTGAAAGTGGCGTATATAGCGAACCCAAATTTATCGTCGAAAAGTGGAACAGGAGGGCTAACAATGGCTGAATACATTGAGCGAGAAGCGTTACTGCTTCGCATAGATTGTTACGGCACGAATAAATTTGGTATGCTTGACGAGGATATAAGAGCCTTTGTAAAAGCGCAGCCCGCCGCCGACGTCGCGCCGGTGGTGCGGTGTAAGGACTGCAAGCACCTTGCCGCGGTCAACGTCAACGGGAAAGGAATTCCCACCTGTCGAGTGAGCGGCATGGAGGTCGCGACAGACGAATTTTGCAGCCGCGGAGAAGCATGGAACAGGAGGGCTGACAATGGCTAAATACGTCAAACGTGACGATGCGCTCTGTGCATTAGAGCAAATAAATCCTGTTGACTATGGTGCTATGTGGGACTATGAAGCTCATCATTACGCAGGAGAGTGTCTAAGAGACTGCAAAGAGGCGATTGAGAATATCCATGCCGCCGACGTTGCTCCGGTGGTGCATGGGCGGTGGGAGCAAGATGCAGATGGCGATTGGTATTGTACAAACTGCGATGAAGTTGTTGCTATCTGCGAAAGTGGCAGAGAACGGACTTATCGCAAGCCGTACTGCCCCAACTGCGGTGCGATGATGGATTTGGAGGTCAAGGATGGCTGAATACATTGAGCTCGGTGTATTTATCGAGTTGGTGAAAGATATTCCAATGTGGGGCAGCGTGGCGGCTATGCTTGCGGATAGCATTCCCGCCGCCGATGTTGCGCCGGTGGTGCATGGGAGATGGGTAGATGGCAAGTGTTCAAGAGGAAGCTGAGCCGTGAGTAAGTGGATCGTTATTACCCGCTGTGAGTTAAAACAAAAAGGGGGGGGGTAAAGATGGACGCTAAGTGCCTGAACCGTAGCGCAGTTGTATATAAGCAAATTGTGATTCACGGGGGAGAGCAAAACGATAGTAGTCTTATTTTGGCAGCAAAAACATATCGAAAACAAGGTGCTGTAAGATATGTAAACCTCGATAGCGAATACATAGTTGCAGAAATCGAAGGAGCAAAAGAGGTTTTTCGAGCAGAGAGGATGCGCATATGAGCACGTTTCCTGACCGGCTGCGGAGATTGCGCGAGCGCCACCAACTAAAGCGCTGCGTGCTATCTGAGCTGTGCGGGCTGAACCGCAACACGATCAAGCGGTATGAGATGGGGACACAGAAACCGTCAATGGACGCGCTGATAAGCATTGCTGATTATTTCGGCGTGTCGATTGATTATCTGCTCGGTCGATCGGACTACCCGAAAAGTTTATAAAACTTTTTTGCAAAACTCACTTATAAGTGAGTCGGGGGATTGTAATTATGGGAGAATTGAACCGCAGAGGTGTAAAAGCCTTTGCGGTTCTCTCATTTATGGCGTTTACCTCCTGCGCCATAGCGGGGCGCGGTGCTTTTCATCTTTTCACACCGACCCCGCAATATGCCGCACGCACGATGCAGCCCACGATCAGGGCCGAGAGGTCGCACCTCTCATGCGGCACAGGACCCCGCGCACCTCTCAACGATGTGGCCCAGCGGGGACATACGCAGACGTAGCTCAGGTGGTAGAGCACCGGACTTCGTGAGCCGGTATGTCGTGGGTCCGAGTCCCACCGTCTGCGCCAGTGGTCGGGTAGCTCCCGGACAATGTGAGACCGTTGTCGTCATGGCTCACATGGAAATGACAATGCTCGCTGAAAACTGCGCCAGAGTTCCGCAACCGGGGCCGATACGCGGCGTGTGACAATCTAAGCGAGAAAGACGACCATATATGCGGCGTGCAGAAGCAGAAGCGAAAGCAATGGCTATAGGCAACATTGCGGACGTGTGGCGGCTCAATACCGTCTCGCCGCTCCAAAAGAGGAGAGCCGCTGCCTTTGGCAATGGGCAAAGCGCCCGCCTGAAAGTGCGGCAAGTGTAGCCCATACGGGCGGGGAAAGACTGCTATGTAAGGCCAAGGGGTGGGGGCTGGTAGCAAAAATAATTTGACAACGCTTATCGGCGTATCAAAGCGGCAATAGACTGTGACGGGCGGATGAAATTAGACCGCAGCACGACAGCGAGCCGCAATTCGCGGCAACCTGCGGCAGATCGCGGCGAGTTGCGAACGAAGAAAAGAGAAGAAAATCCCCCCTTTCTTCCCCCTCTCTTCTTTTTCCCCTTAAACCCCTTTATTATCTCTCCCCCTATAATCCCCCAAAAGAAGAGAAAAGAAAAAATAAAAAAGAGAGGTGGGGCGCGTCCCACGCGCCCTTGGAGAGAAAAAACTACGACAAAAGAGGTGGTGACGAGTGCCATTAACAGCAAAACAAGAGAGGTTTGTACAAGAATATCTTGTGGACTTAAATGCCACTCAAGCCGCCGCGAGAGCCGGTTATAAGAACGCTGAGAAAGGTAGGCAGTTAGTTACGAATGGTAACGTTTCAGCTGCTATCCAGAAAGCAAAGGCAGAAAGACAGAAACGGACGGAAGTAACGCAGGACTATGTTATAGAAAAACTCAAAGAAATAGCAGACAAGCCTGCGTCTGATTGCACGGAAAGCGATTTGAAATATGCGAATAAACTAAAGGCCCTTGAGATGCTTGCAAAGCATACAGGCGTGTTTGATAAGCAAGATAATTCCAGCACCGATTCCGTCGTTAAGGTGATTATCGATGTCTGATATTTTCCTGTCCGAGAAAATCGGCCCTGCGTTTTATGACATTGCGCATGACATTTTCCATCATGGTCACACGCACTATGATTTTAGCGGCGGGCGCGGCTCGCTGAAATCTTCCACGGTATCAATTATCGTGCCGCTTCTGCTGGTCGCCAATCCGGGAACACACGCGCTGGTGCTGCGCAAGGTAGCAAACACGATCCGCGATAGCGTCTATGCCCAGTATATCTGGGCAATCGGTGAACTGGGTATGGCGGCGTATTGGGAAGCGAAGGTTTCCCCGATGGAGCTGATCTACAAGCCTACCGGCCAAAAAATCATGTTTCGCGGTGCCGATGACCCCATGAAAATCAAATCCATCAAAGTGCCGTTTGGGTACATCGCCGTTACACACTTTGAGGAAAAAGACCAGTTTGCCGGACGGGCGGAAATCCGAAACATTTTGCAGTCCACCATGCGCGGCGGCTCGGTTTTCTGGAACTTTGAGAGCTACAACCCGCCAATCAGCCGCGACAACTGGGCAAACAAGGACAGCTTGGAGGAACGCGCTGACCGGCTGTGCCACAAGTCAACATATCTGCAAGCCCCGCCTGAATGGTTGGGCCAGCAGTTTTTAGACGAGGCCGAACATCTGAAAGCTACGGACGAGCGGGCATACCAGCATGAATATCTGGGTGTGCCTGTTGGCACCGGCGGCAATGTGTTTGAAAACTTGGAGTTGCGGGAGATCACCGACGAGGAAATCAGCCACTTCGACAGGATTTATCAGGGCGTGGACTACGGCTGGTTCCCTGACCCGTTTGCATTTATCCGCGTGCATTACGACAAGACGCGGGAAACGATCTACCTGATAGACGAAATATATCAAAACAAGCTTTCCAACGAGCAGAGCGCGGGCATGATTAAGGCAAAAGGCTACACCGACGCTTATATCATCTGCGACAGCGCGGAGCCTAAAAGCGTTGCGGACTTCCGCGCGATGGGACTACCCGCCAAAGCTGCCGTAAAAGGTCCTGACAGCGTGGCGTACGGAATGAAGTGGCTACAGCGGAGGAAGATTGTTATTGACCGCAGGCGCACACCACACGCCTATGACGAGTTTGTAAACTATGAGTACGACCGCGACAAAGATGGAGACTTTATCAGCGGCTACCCAGACGAGAAAAACCATTTGATAGACGCACTGCGCTATGCAGTTGAGCCGATTAGCCGCAGAATGGGAGTTATCGCATGAGCAATGAAGTCATCCTAAAACTAAATGAACTTGGCTATTCCACTATCCCCGAAGAGTTTTACGGTAAGGTGGCGGAATGGAAAAGCTGGTATCAGGGGGACGTGAAAGGTTTCCACAGTTACCGCGTCCGCAACGGCGAGAGCATGGTTAACTGCAAGCGGTACTCTCTCGGCATGGGGAAGAAGCTGTGCGAGGATTGGGCGAATCTGTTGATGAACGAGAAAGTCCAGATCACCCTTGAGGGGCAGAAGGAACAGGAATTTATCGACCGTGTTTTGACCGAGAACAATTTCACGGTCAAGGCAAACGAGATGCAGGAAATGAAATCCGCTCTTGGCACGGTGGCCTATATCCCCCGCGTTATCGGTCAGGAGATCAACGAGGGCGGCGAGATCGTCCCCGGAAATGCTTCCGGTATCATTCTGGACTATGTGACCATTGAGAACATTTACCCGCTGGCATGGCAGAACGGCCTTATCAGCGAATGCGCGTTTTCTTCTGTGGTTACGCGCAACGGGCACGATTATTTGTATCTCCAAATCCACCACAAGGACGATAGCGGCAGCTATATCATCGACAATCGCATTTACCGCTATGATAACGAAATGCTGTCCGACGAGCAGCTTGCCAATGTCAAAGGCTTTGAGAATATCCCGTCTATGGTATATACCGGCAACGACAAGCGGCAGTTTGTCATTGACCGGCTGAACATCGCCAACAATTTCAACTATCTCCTGCCGACTGGTATTGCAGTGTATGCGAACGCTATCGATGTGTTGAAGGGCGTGGATATCGCCTATGACAGTTATGTGAACGAGTTCCGGCTTGGCAAGAAACGGATCATGGTCAAGCCATCTGCGGCGAAGTACCTTGACGGTGAGCCAGTATTCGACCCGTCCGACGTGGCGTTTTATGTGCTGCCGGAGGATGTGAGCGACGGCGCGGTCATTACCCCCATTGATATGACTTTACGGACGGCGGAGCACAACACGGGTATTCAAGACCAACTCAATATTCTATCCAGCAAGTGCGGATTTGGTGAGACCTACTATCGTTTTGACGGCGGCAGCGTGGCAACGGCTACGCAGGTCATCAGTGAGAACAGCACCATGTTCCGAACAATCAAGAAGCATGAAATCATTCTTGAAGATGCGCTTGTGGAGCTTTGCCGCATTCTTCTCCGCCTTGGCAACACCGCGATGAACGCTGGGCTGAATGAGGATGTTGAGATCAGCATTGACTTTGACGATAGTATCATCGAGAGCCGTGAACAGAACGAAGCCCGCATTTATCAAATGCTTAGTGCTGGACTAATGAAAGCGGAAGAAGCCCGCTCCATTCTGATGAACGAGGACATTGAAACGGCACGGGCAAATCTTCCGGGGATGGACGACCTCACCACCGAGGAACAAGATGAAGTAGAATAAAAGAGCCGGGATTACTCCCGACCCTTTTCCAGAGATTCAAGAAATGCGGCGATAGCCTTATCAAGCAACTTGCTTGTTGGGATAGATGTTTCTTCTGAATAGGCCTTTAGTTTTGCCCATAAATCTTTGTCAATAGCAGTAGATATGGCAGTGCGGTTTTTTAGCCCTCTGTTATCTCCCATGCGCTCACCTCCCGCATACAGAATACCACACAATGCAACTACTTGCAATTACTTTTTATGTGTGCTATAATTGAATGTAGTAAAAAGTAGTTGAAAGGGGCTGTTGCTATGTGGCGGAAAGCTGATTATACGGGGCGAAAGTTTGGAAGATGGACGGTCATAGGAGCTGCACCAAATCACATTACAAAGAGCGGTTATCCTGTGTCTATGTGGGATTGCGTTTGCGATTGTGGAACTCGCAGAGCCGTAAGGGGAAATGACTTGCGACTTGGGAAAAGCGTTTCGTGCGGGTGCTATATGATAGAAAATCCAACATCTAAAACGCACGGGGCATCAAACAGCCATCTTTACAAGATTTATCATGGGATGAAAGCAAGGTGTTACAACCGCAATAACAAAAATTATTCCCACTATGGAGCGCGCGGGATTTCAATTTGCGAAGAATGGAAAGATTATGAATCATTCGCAAAGTGGGCTGTTGAAAATGGATATAAAGATGGGCTTACTATTGAGAGGAACAATGTTGATGACGGTTATTCCCCGGATAATTGCAGGTGGATTCCCATTGAGGAACAGCAAAAGAACAAGCGGACAAATCGTGTTATCGCATATGGAGGAGAAACGCATATTGTGGCGGAGTGGGAAAGAATCCTCGGCTTTAAGCACGGAATTATTCAAGGCCGATTGCAACGAGGATATAGCGAAGAAGAAGCCTTGACAATGCCGATTGGTCAAAGGAGGAAGATGAAATGACAAGTGAAACCGCAAAGGCGGCGCTTCCTAAAATGCAAGACATGACCGACAACAACGCAGAAACGGAGGTGGAGTAATGGGCGGTAGAGGCGGAGCAGGCGGCGGGGCTGGAACTGGTGGTGGATTTAAATTGCCAGCACTAAGCGGGAGCGAAAAACAAGTTTCTTGGGCAAAAGATATTTTAACGCACCCTTATGATATCATGGGTTCTTGGGCAAAATCTTTCGAAAGACAAGCGGATGCTTTTGATAAGGGTGGGAAAGGGTATGGAGATGCAGAAAGGCAAACAGCAGATGCATACAAAGCCGCCCAAAAAAGGTATGCGCAGGAAGTAAAAAGCCTGGGGAAAATGTTCCCGTCCGGAATGAAAGCAAGCCAAGTTATTGACATGAAGCCCAGAATCAACGATATGGCAAATTATATTATCAAAGACGAGTATAAAAAGCGAAAAATCAATCCGCTTAATGCCCAAAAAGTATAGCAATGCTTAACTTTGAAAATCTGGACAAGTTCACATTTCCCGGCGTTGGCAAGTACGACATTCCGCAAATTGAGCCGGTCAAGGCGTATCCGCAGGGTGAGTTTATCCCTGTGAATTACCATTACACAGCGAAAGACACGAAAAGCAAGATCGTGCATTTCTTCGTGGACGATTACCAATTCATTCGATATTGGAATACGCCTGACAAGTACATTCCGCAACTGTCGCGGTTTGCGGCGGTGTGCGCACCGGACTTTTCTACCTACACAGATATGCCGCTGGCGATGCAGATATACAACCATTACCGTAAGCATTGGTTGGCGGCATACTGGCAGCTCCACGGCATGACAGTTTATCCAACAATCTCATGGAGCGACGAGCAGAGCTATGATTGGTGCTTTAATGGCGAGCCTGTCGGCGGGATTGTTGCGGTTAGTTCGGTAGGCACACAGCAGAACAAGGAAAGCAAGCGGCTGTTTCTGCGCGGTTACGAGGAAATGATGAAGCGGCTTTCACCGAAATGGGTGATATTCTACGGAAAAGTGCCGGAGGAATGCGACTGGAATGTAATTCGAGTAAAGCCGCACTATGATGAGATTGTGAAACGGAGGAAAGCAAATGAAATATCCGTTTCAGCCGGAAATCATTGACGCGCTGCCGGAAGAACTGGCAGAGCTGTACCGCGCCCTTGAAGATACGCTACTTGACGAGATATGCAGCCGCTTGAAGCTGGCAGACCAGCTCAACGAGGTCACAGTACAGGATATTCGGGCGCTACGGTCACACGGTATTGACCTAAAGGACATCGAAAAGGCAATCCGCAAGACCACTGGCATCAGCGAAAAGAAACTAAAAGAGCTGCTGGACGATGTGGTAGAACGAAACCAGAAGTATTACACCGAACTTATCGACCTTGCTCACATTACGCAGCCGGAAACGCTGGTGAGCGTCGAGGACACATGGGCGATATACGAGCAGACGAAGCAGACCATGCGCAACCTTACGCGCTCTATGGGGTTTCTGGTGGACGCTGGGCGGACGATGCTTCCGCCTGCAAAAGCGTATCAATGGGCGCTTGATAACGCGGTGATGCAGGCGCAGAGCGGCGCGATCAGCTACAATCAGGCTATTAAATCGGCAATGAAGCAGCTTGCAGACAGCGGGCTAAAGGTAGTGGACTACGAGAGCGGCCGCCGCGACCAGATCGACGTAGCCGCCCGCCGCGCAGTTATGACGGCGGTAAATCAGCTAAACCGTAAATACTCGGAACAATCTATGGACTTTCTGCAAACCGACCTTGTGCAAGTAGAGGCGCACGCCGGGGCGCGTGATATCGATGGCCCGAATGGGTGGGAAAATCACAAAAAATGGCAAGGCAAGTTGTATCGATGGGCTGAATTTACAAAGAAATACCCCAACGCATCAAAAGGAGAATATCCCGATTTTGAACGCACGTGCGGAATTGGGGACGTGACCGGCATCCTTGGAGCAAACTGCCGTCATAGCTGGTCGGCGTTTGTTGAAGGTGTTATGGAGCGCACCTATACCGATAAGCAGCTTGAGCATATCGACGATGGGCTCGGCTGCACTTTTGAGGGGAAAACATACACCGCATACGAAGCAACACAGATGCAACGGCGCGTAGAGCGGACAATCCGTAATCTAAAGCGCGAGAAAGCCGCTTATAAGGCCGCAGGATTGACGGAAGATGAACAGGCGGTAAACATCCGCCTAAGACGCTTGAACGCCAAATACAAGGCGTTCAGCGAGGCTGCGGGGCTGCCGGAGCAGTGGGAAAGGACGAAGGTGCAATATTGAACTTTGACGAAGCCATCAAAACCGTGCAAGCTATCCTAAAGCGCGGTAATAACGCAGAAATACGACAAAAAGGTGATGGGTACATCGTCTTGGAGGTCAAAAAGACAATCAAATACACTTCCGCGTAATTGGGCGCGGGAAAGGGCAATAGGAGCCAAACAGTACGCAGTTTTTGCGTGTTGTTTGGCTCTTTTTTTCGGTAAAAGCCGCAACTGCGGATTTTATACAAATTTGGCTATCTGCAAGCCTAAAAGTGCAGGCGGGACGGTCACGGCAACGACCTAAAAAGCCTATCCCGTAAGGAGATGCAACATGAAGAAAGAGGATTTGCTGAACATCGGCCTGACGGAAGAGCAGGCGGACAAGGTTTTTGCCATGAATGGCAAGGACATTGAGAAGCACAAGAAAGCCGCAGAGGACGCGAAAGCGGACAAGGAATCACTTGAACAGCAGGTGGCCGACCGCGATAAGGACATTGCCGAGCTGCAAAAGTCCAGCGGCGACGCTGACAGCGTGCGCAAACAGCTCGAAGAGTTGCAGGGCAAGTACGACAAAGAAACCGAAGCGTATAAAGCCCAGCTTGCACAGCGCGATTATCAGTCCGCTATCGACAAGGCAATCTCTGACAGCGGCATTAAGTTCAGTTCCAAGTCTGCGGAAAAAGCATTCCGCGCTGGTATCGGTGACAGCAAGCTCGAAATGAAGGACGGCGCTTTGAGTGGGTTTGATAAGTACCTCGAAAAAGCAAAGTCCGATGACCCCAGCGCATTTGTCAAAGCCGGTGCGCGTGTTGACACGCAAGGCTCGCTTGAAGGCGGGCAGCGTGAAAACAAGCCTATGACTTTGGCGGCTGCGCTCCACGAACAATACGATAAGTAAAGGAGAATTTTGACATGGCTATCACTCTTGCGGAAGCAAAGGTCGGCATGGCAAATCATGTCGATCAGATGATCGTTGACGAGTTCCGCCGCAGCTCCCTGCTGTTGGACAGACTGGTGTTTGATAACGCCATCTCTCCGGGCACTGGCGGCTCGACCCTGACCTATGGCTATATCCAGCTCAAGACCCCTTCGACCGCTGCGATCCGCGCTATCAACAGCGAGTACACCGCTGGCGAGGCCAAGCGCGAGGAAAAGTTCGCAAAGGCCGTTATTATGGGCGGCTCCTTCGAGGTCGACCGTGTTCTTCAGAACACCTCTGGCGCTGTGGATGAACTGGCATTCCAGGCACAGCAGAAGATCAAAGCGACCAGCAACTATTTCCACAACCTCGTCATCAACGGCACTTCCGCCGCCAGCGGCACCGGTTTTGTGACCAATACCTTTGACGGCCTGCGCAAGCTGCTGACCGGCACGTCCAACGCGCTGACCACGGACATTGACCTGTCCTCTGCCGCAAAGCTGGACAGCAACAGCAACGCCTTCATCGATCAGCTCGACCAGCTCGTCCACGCCATCGACGGCGAGACCTCTATGCTGCTCATGAACGGCGATATGCTGATGAAAGTCCGCGCCGCTGCTCGCCGCGCTGGTTACTACGAGCGCACGAAGGATGACTTTGGCCGCGTTGTTGAGACCTTCGCCGGTATCCCCCTGATGGATGCGGGCAAGTATTACAACGGCACCAATTCCGTTGACGTTATCGGCACTTCCGCCGCCACGCAGAGCGCCAATGGCACGACCAGCATTTACGCTGTCAGCATTGGTCTTGACGGCTTTCACGGTATCTCCCCGACCGGCAACAGCGTCATTTCCAGCTATATGCCAGATATGACCGCTCCCGGCGCGGTGAAGAAGGGAGAAGTCGAGCTCGTGGCCGGTGTCGTCCTCAAGAACACCCTCAAGGCGGCTGTTCTGGACGGCATCGTCATGTCCCCCAAGACTGGCTCTTAATTTGAAAGGAGTAAGCCCGCATGGTCTACGCTGATTATACATACTACTCCGGCACCTATATGGGAGCCGTGAGCGAGGAAGATTTTCCGCGACTGGCCGTGCGGGCCAGTTCCTTCCTCGACTACTACACCCGTAACAGGGCGGCGGATAACGCCGAGCTGGACGCGGTGAAGATGTGCTGCTGTGCCCTTGTGGACAAGTACGCGGTCATTGAAGCGGCACAGGCGTTGGCGCAGAAGAACCTTGCTAACGCTGCCGCCAATGACGCGGAGATCAAGAGCGAAACAGTAGGCGGCTACTCCCGCGCCCTTGCGACCGGCGGAGAATCTGCCTTGTCTGCGCTAAATGCGACAGACGGCGCGAAGAAGCTGCTGGCGGCGGTGTGCAATGAGTATCTTGCGCACACTGGCTTGCTCTACAGAGGAGGTTGCCCATGTACGCACCCCACACTGTAACGGTCTACAACAGCGCCAAGGAAACCGACCTGACCACCTTTGAGGAAGTTACCCGTCTGTATGTCACTATCCTGCGCGGCGTCATGCTGCAAGCGTCAAAGGGCGTCAACGTGCGCGAGAGCGGCCTTGAAGGGGCGGACGCGGTTAACCTGTATATCCCGTTTGGCGTGGAAGCGATAGACGGCACGACAGGAGAGCCTAAGACTTATATCGGGCCACAGGCGTTTTACAACGCGGCGGATAAGTCCGGCTTGTGGACGCTCTCAGTCAATGGAGACGGCGGCACGACCTTTTTTGTAAAGGGCGAGTTTGTCACCGATAACGAGACTGTGGCGCTGTCGCATGATGACTGCTACAACCTCACCAAAGTCGATATGAAAGACTTCGGAAGCCCGGATATGCAGCATTTCGAGTGCGGAGGGGTCTGATATGGCGCTGAAATTCACGGTGCATACCGAGGGTATGGACGCGCTTGAATACATCATCGCGCAGGCCTGTACAAAGGCAGAACACGAAGTTGCGGTACAGGTGGAGACAGACACGCGTCTATTTGTGCCGTCCTCTGGGGCTGCCGCAGGGCTTATGAACAGGACGAGAGTTATCGGAAACAGCATTGTATATCCTGGGCCTTATGCCCGATACCTCTATAACGGAAAGCTGATGGTAGACCCTGAAACCGGCAGCTCTTGGGTGCGAAAAGGCGAACACAAGGTAGTGACAGATCGGAATTTGGTGTTCAGGACAGATGTTAATCCACAAGCACAAGCGCATTGGTTTGAAGCGTCTAAGGCGCAAAACCTTGATAAGTGGGTGCGTGTAGCAGATAAGGCGGTGAAGAAGTACGGAACAGATTAAAAAGACGGTTTCGGCGGCGGAAGAAGATCAGGTCTCCCGCAAGCTGCTTGCGTGGCTGAACACATTCCCCGATAAGCCGGTTGATTTGATTCGATTCGAATTCCTTCCCGCTGATACTGCGGCGATGGCGCTGTCTACGATTCAGGCGGCGTATATCGTCAAGAAATACATTCTCGGCGGGTATCAGGCGGAATACCAATTCAAGGTCATCTACCGCATGAAACCGGGGAATAGCAACGACAAGCGGCTCAAAGCCGATGAAATGCTCAATGCTCTTGGAGACTGGGCAGAATTATTCGGAGGCGTGAACAATGACCCATTTATTGGCAAAGGAAAGCGCGTCATTCGCATTGAGCCTACAACGCGATCCTCGCTTTTTGCCGTTTATGAAAACGGCGACGAGGATCATCAAATCCTTATGAAAATGAACTACGAGGTGATTAAAAATGGCTGATACGACCTTTAACACCACGGCAGGCCAGACCGTAGACCGCGAACTTCTGATCGTGTATCTGAATACGGGCGAATCTGGCACGCCCACATGGTCGCCCTTCGGTACGCGCGTTACGGATTCCAGCATGGAATACGACTGGCAGGAGGATTCCTCGAAGGATATTCTCGGCACGACGCGCACGACCATGAAGAAACCCATCATCACGCAGACCTTTGACCCGTCCAATCTCGATGCTGGCGACCCTGCCATCGTCAAGGTGTGGAATCTCGCGGTCAAGGAGCAGAACGCGGCGGCGCTCGCCAATCAGGACGTGTTGATCGTCCACGCTTATGCAGGCACGGCAAAAACCGCAGTATTTGCGGAGCGCTATTCGTCCTGCATGGTTAAGCCCTCTTCCCTCGGCGGCGAGGGCGGCGGCTTTATCGGTATGCCCATCGACGTGACGCTTGGCGGCACGCGCAAGACGGGCACTGCGGCCATTTCCGGCGGCACTGTCACGTTTACAGAGGACTAAATTAAAGAGGGCTGGCGTTTGTCAGCCCTCATTTCGGAGGTAAGTATGGAACTCAGTTTTGATTCTGGCGTAAAAGAATACACCATTCGAGGTGTAAACGGTATTGTGACCGTGTATTTCAATCCTGCGGACGTAAATTTCGCAAAGAAAGCGTACCGCGTATTCAATGATCTGCGAAAAAAGCAGGAGGAAAGAGCGGCAAAACTCGATGTAACCGAGCCGGGCGACGAGCTCTTTGACATGGTGGATTCCATCGACAGGGAAATGCGCGATATCATCAATGATCTGTTCGGGCAGGATATCGCGGATACGCTTTTCGGGTCGGTGAACGCTTATTCCGCAGCAAACGGCGCCCCGGTATGGCAGAACTTTATGAATGCCATTATTGACCAGTTTGACGAAGCGACCAAGCGGGAGCAGGCACTTGCAGACGAAAAAATCCGCAAGTATACGCAGAAGTACAAAAAATGATGTACGAACTTCCAACGTCGCTGAACGTCTGCGGTGTTGAGTATGCTATCCGCTCGGACTATCGCGCGGCACTGGACGTGCTGTCGGTATTTGCTGCGGTTGATCTGACCAACGAGCAAAAAGTGATTGCGGCGCTGGATATCTTTTATCCGGGCTTCTTAAAAATGCCGGATGAGCACATTCCAGAAGCCGTAAAGCAAATGACTTGGTTTCTCGACTGCGGTGACGACGGCGACAACAGAAAGCGCCCAAAACTGATGGACTGGGAACAAGATTTCCAATACATTGTGGCTCCTATCAACCGCGTTGTGGGACAGGAAGTGCGCGCAATGCCTTATTTCCACTGGTGGTCATTTGTATCTGCGTACTACGAAATCGGGGATTGCCTGTTTGCAAACATCGTGCGGATTCGCAGTTTGAAAGCAAAGGGGAAAACGCTTGACAAATCGGATCGAGAATTTTACCGCGAAAACAGACGGCTCGTTGATCTGAAAAAGCCGATGACGGAAGAAGAAAACGACACGATCAATGCGTGGTTGGGCAAAAAAACGCCCGACGCAAAATAGCATCGGGCGAGGTGGGTTACTTGTCTGCAATGAATGTAATTTCGTTTCCAGACCAAAAGTCGGGAGTAAAGCGAATTTCAATTTCTTTCCAGTCTTTGGGGACTTCGTATCCGACAACGCCGGTCATTTTCTTACCGGCAGCAATAGCTCCGTCCAACTGAGTTTTATCGGTTGCGATGGTGGCTGAAATGCTTAGATTTGTCGAGTAGTCATCAACATAGGCGTTGAACGATGCGATAGAACTAACGGCAATATCTTTATCCGACTGGTTATCAATGGAGAATTCGCAAAGCAGAAACACATTACCATCATCAGGCGTGTTGAACTGCGATCCATTGCTTTCGGTGCAGGAATCAAACTTTACACTGATCCCATTTAACTCGGCGGTTTCTCCAACGCCAAACGTTTGGCGCTCTGAGCCAGAATCATCGCCCGTGCCGTTTAATGCGGCGGCGATCAGGCAAATGCCGAAAATAGCAATGATGATCCCCAACACTGGGTGGCGCTTTTTCTGCTTTGCTCCGCATTGAGGGCACGTTGATGCGGATTTCGCAATAGACGCGCCGCACACTTTACAAATAGTCATCTTATCCATATTCATTCCTCCTATAGCCACGTTTTGTGGATATATTGATGATACCATGCGAAAAAACAAATAGCAAGTAGGTGATAGCTTTGGCAGATGGTGAAATCGTAATTGACGCTACAATCAGCGACAAAAAACTACACTCTGACCTGAACAAGGTTAAGTCAAATATTGCATCTTTGCAGAAGGAGTTCAACAAGCTCGGAAGTCAAAAAACGCCGATGGAAGAGCAACTTCGCACCATTGGCGCTGAGCTTGACAACGCAAAAGCGATCCTTGCGGAAATGCGGAGCGCCCCCAAAGGCACATACGAAAAAACGGACGTATCCGAACAGGCAGAGCGCGTGAGGCTGCTCCAAAGTGAATTCAACAAGACCGCAAGTGAGGTTGAAAAGCTGAATAGTAAGCTC
>ERZ834694.1750-NODE-1750-length-17812-cov-3.508926_pt1 | contig 17812 bp, 10 predicted proteins | sample MGYA00519691_ERZ834694 | MGnify/ENA primary metagenome ERZ834694 (study PRJEB31850, sample SAMEA3708758) | human gut metagenome | biome: human gut; feature: human-associated habitat; material: faeces | place: China | collected 2014 ... | reverse complement strand
TGCCCGCCGAATTTCACCTCCAACAGGTCGCTTTTGAACCGTTTGCCGTGGCACGACTCGCATTCCAGCACGAGGTCGGCCATGAACTGCATTTCCACCGTGACCGTCCCTTCGCCTTTGCATTCCTCGCAACGTCCGCCTTCGGTGTTGAAAGAGAAGAAGCCGGGCGTGAAGCCCATTTGTTGGGACAGCGGTTGTGCGGCGAACAGTTTGCGTATCTCGTCGTAGGCCTTGATGTAGGTGACGGGGTTGCTGCGCGAAGACTTGCCGATGGGATTCTGGTCCACGAACTCTATGTTTTTCACCATTTGCAGGTCGCCTTCCAGTCCGAGGAACTCGCCCGGACGGTCGGCCACTTCGTCGAATTGCCGTTTCATGGCGCGATAGAATATGTCGCGCACGAGGGTGGACTTACCCGACCCACTGACTCCCGTGACCACCGTCATGACGTTGAGCGGGAAGCGTACGTCGATTCCGCGCAGGTTGTTGGCCCGTGCGCCTTTCACTTCGATATAGTTTGTCCACGGGCGTACGCTGTCCGGCAAGGCGATGGTTTCCTGTCCCGTCAGGTATTTCACGGTGTAGCTTCGCGTGTCCTGCGGTTTCTCGGCCAGCATCTGTTGCAGGTCGCCTTGGAATACCACCTCGCCGCCCAAGCGTCCGGCTTGCGGCCCGATGTCGATGATATAGTCTGCCGCACGGATGATTTCCTCGTCGTGTTCCACCACGATGACCGTGTTGCCTAATTGCTGTAATTGCCGGAGCACGCGGATGAGTTTGTCCGTATCACGGCTGTGCAGTCCGATGCTCGGTTCGTCCAGGATGTAGAGCGACCCCACCAGGCTGCTGCCCAATGACGTGGCCAGGTTGATGCGTTGGCTTTCGCCGCCCGAAAGCGTGTTGCTCAGGCGGTTCAAGGTGAGGTATCCCAGTCCTACGTCGAGCAGGAAACGGATGCGGTTGTTGATTTCGGTGAGCAGGCGTTTGCCCACTTCCGCCTCGTGGGCGGTGAGTGTCAGCGTGTCGAAGAATTTCTTCAGTTCGGTGACGGGCAGGTCTACCAAATCCGAAATGGCCCGTCCGCCCACTTTCACATATCCGGCTTCGGGGCGCAGGCGCGTGCCGTGGCATTGGGGGCAGATCGTTTTGCCCCGGTAGCGTGCCAACATGACGCGGTTCTGTATCTTGTATTGGTCTTTCTCCAACATCTTGAAGAAGTTGTCGATGCAGATTTCCTCTTCGGGCGATGAAGCACCGGTCTTTCCGTGCCATAAATAATCCTTTTGTTCCCGTGTCAACTTGTAATAAGGCTCGAAGATGGGGAAGTCGGCCTTCTGTGCCCGGCGGCAGAACTCCGTTTTCCATTCGCCCATCTTTTCTCCGCGCCAGCAGACCACGGCTCCGTCGTACACGCTCAGGGCCGAGTTGGGGATGACCAGCTTTTCGTCGATGCCGATGACGCGGCCGAACCCTTCGCATACGGGGCAGGCACCGACCGGCGAGTTGAAAGCGAATAAATTGTCCGACGGTTCTTCAAACGTGATACCGTCCGCCTCGAAGCGTGTGGAGAAAGTGTGCAGGATGCCCGATGGAACGATGCGCAACATACATTGCCCGTTCCCCTCATAAAAAGCGGTTTCGGCCGAGTCGGTCAGTCGGGAGATGGCATCTTTGCTGTCGTCGCAACTCATGCGGTCGATGAGCAGATGGATGGTGCGGTCTTCGCCTTTCGACGGATCCGAGGCCAGTTCCAGCATGAAGTCCTCTATGCGCACGACCTCGCCGTCTACTTCGATGCGCGAGAAACCCTGCTTGAAGTCGCTGTCCAGTTGCTCTTGAAGGGTGCGCCCTTCACGCACCTGCAACGGGGCGAGTACGGTGAAGCGCGTGCCTTTGGAATAGGAGAGCATGCACTGCACTACGTCTTCCGTGGTGTTTTTTTTCACCTCCTGTCCGCTCACGGGGGAGAAAGTGCGCCCGATACGGGCATACAACAGGCGCAGGTATTCGTAAATCTCGGTGGAAGTTCCTACGGTGGAACGGGGATTACGGCTGCTTACCTTCTGCTCGATGGCGATGGCGGGCGGGATGCCTTTGATGTAGTCGCATTCCGGTTTGCTCATTCGTCCGAGAAATTGCCGGGCGTAAGCCGACAGGCTTTCCACGTAGCGTCGCTGTCCTTCGGCGTAGAGCGTGTCGAACGCCAGCGAAGACTTGCCCGAACCGGACAGGCCGGTGATGACAATCAGTTTGTTGCGTGGAATGTCCAGGTCGATATTCTTCAGGTTGTTCACCCTTGCCCCCTTGATATGTATGTAGTCGTTCATCAGTTGTTTTCGTTAATTGTCCTTATGTTTGCAAAGTTAGTCAATGTTTGGCAAACGCATGATGGATTTTTATTGTATTTTTGCACGGAAATAACGTGTATGATGAATAAAAAATCACTTTTGCTTTTGATGATGTGGCTTTGCAGCTTTGCGCTCCAGGCCCAGTTGTCGCCCAAACGGGAGTTTCGCGGCGCATGGATACAGTGTGTGAACTATCAGTTTATGGGGTTGGGTACGGCAGAGATGCAGCGTACGCTGACGTACCAGTTGAATGAACTGCAAAAGTGCGGTATCAATGCCATCCTGTTTCAGGTACGTCCCGAGTTCGACGCGCTTTATGCCAGCAGCTTCGAGCCGTGGAGCCGTTATCTGACCGGACAGCAGGGCACGCCGCCTTCTCCCTACTGGGATCCGTTGCAGTGGATGATAGCCCAATGTCATGCACGGGGCATGGAACTGCATGCCTGGATCAATCCCTACCGGGCCAAAACGAAAGGTACGAAGGAGCTGGCTGCCACACATGATTACAGAAAGCATCCTGAGCGGTATTTCTGGTATGGCGAACAACTGATTATGGATCCGGGGATGCCCGAGAACCGGGACTATATCTGCAACGTCGTGACGGACATACTGTTGCGTTATGACGTGGATGGCATTCATATCGACGATTACTTTTATCCTTATCCCGAAAGCGGTTTGCGCATTCCGGACGACCAGACGTATGCACGTTATGGGAACGGAATGAACCGCGATGACTGGCGACGGGAGAATGTGAACCTTTTCATCCGTCAGTTGCACGACTGCATCCATGCCGTCAAGCCTTGGGTGAAGTTCGGCGTGTCTCCTTTCGGTATCTATCGTAACTTGAAGAGCGACCCGAAGAGGGGAAGCAATACGCGCGGATTGCAGAACTATGACGATCTCTATGCCGATGTGTTGAAATGGGTGAAAGAAGGTTGGGTGGATTATAACATCCCTCAGGTGTATTGGGAAATCGGGCATTCCGCGGCCGACTACGATACGCTGATACGCTGGTGGAGCGAGCATGCCGGACACCGGCCTCTCTACATCGGGCAGGACGTGGACCGTACGGTGGCCAAAGCCGACCCCGTGGACCCGAACAAACACCAGATGGAGCGCAAGATGGCTTTGCAACGTTCGTTGCCTAACATCGAGGGCAGTTGCCAATGGTATGCCAAGGCAGTGGTGGACAACAAAGGAAATTATGGCACGATGTTGCGCAACTATTACCATCGTTATCCGGCCTTGCAGCCCGAGATGCCGTGGATAGACCACAAGCGTCCGAAGAAAGTACGCAAACTGACCACTTTATGGACGGAAGACGGCTATATGCTGTTTTGGCGTGAGCCGCGCGGAACGAGCGAGATGAACCGTGCGCGTCAATATGTGGTTTATCGCTTTGCCGAGGGCGAGCCTATAGATTTGGAATACGCCGAGAATATCGTGGCGATTACGCCGAACACTTTCTATAAACTGCCGTATGAGGACGGGAGCCGGAAATATACGTATGTGGTGACGGCACTCGACCGTTTGCAAAACGAGTCGAAAAAGGTGAAAAAGAAAGTACGTCTTTAGAATTGTACGCGGACGGCATGAAAATCGTTTGTCTGAAAGGAGGACTGGGGAACCAGATGTTCGAATATTGTCGTTTCCGGGATTTGATGGAGTCCGGAAACGATAAGGTTTATCTGTTTTATGACCGCCGTAGGCTGAAACAGCACAATGGTTTGAGGCTTTCCGATTGTTTTGAACTGGAATTGCCTTCTTGTTCGTGGGGGATAAAACTGGTGGTTTGGGGACTCAAAATCTGTCGTGCCGTGGGAGTTTTGAAAAGATTGTATGATGACGAGAAGCCGGAAGCCGTGTTGATAGACGATTACAGTCAGCACCGGCGTTTTATACCGAATGCTCGTCGTTACTTCTTTTTCCGTCAGTTTTTGGCGGAACTGCAGAGCGGTTTCGTACAGATGATAAGAGCCGTGGATTATCCGGTATCGGTACACGTGAGGCGCGGAGATTATCTGCATCCTTCCAACTCGATTTTCGGTTTATGCGGAGTGGACTATTTCCAGCAAGCCATTGCTTATGTCAGAAAGAAGCGGCCCGATGCGCGTTTCTTTTTCTTTTCCGACGATATGGAATGGGTGAGGGAGAATCTTTGGATGGAGGATGCCGTATATGTGGAACATACGGAACTGATGCCCGACTATGTGGATTTATATTTGATGACGTTGTGCCGCGGGCATATCATTTCCAATTCCACGTTCAGCTTTTGGGGCGCATATTTGGCCGTAGACGGCAACGGTATGAAAATCTATCCTCGTCGGTGGTTCCGCGACCCTACATGGACCAGTCCGCCTATCTTTTCGGAAGAGTGGGTCGGGCTATAGGATATAAGATACGTCCCCGGGAATTTCCGTTTTGGATTTCCCGGGGACGTATGTATTACGTAGAATGAAGACGTTAACGTTTCCGTCGAGACGAGAACTTTCGTTTGTACCACAGGTAATAGCCGCTGAGCGGGAGAATCCCTCCGATGAAAGCAGCCAGGAAATAAAGTACCTTGGTCCACATGCCGCCCCAGGAGCCGGTGTGGAAGGCATAAAACCAACCTTTCAGCGTTTGTGAGGCCGGGGCATCCTTATAATAGGTTATGGAGCCGAGGCGACCGGTTTGCGGGTCGAATTGTATTTTATCCGTTTGACGGCGGTCGGTCTTCGGGTTGGGAGCCACTTCTATGCCTTCCGTACCCAGCTTGACCGACTTGTAGGTCGGATAGATCTGGCGGACTGCGTCTGCGGCTTTGTCCCATACGGCATAATTGAAAGTGGTCCCTTTCCGGCCTTTTTCTCCGCCGGCATGCCGCTGTCCGTTCGGACGGGGCTGTTTTGCGGCATCTTTCCGTCCCTTTTGCCGATATTCCGGTCGAGGCGTATTTTCCACTTTTGGCGCGGTGCCACCGAAAAGAGAATAGGCGGCAGTGCGGTACCAAGTGAACGACCAGGTAAGTCCGGTCAGCGCCATGACGAGTAGGAATAGCGTGGTGTAGAAACCGAGCGATACGTGACTGTCGTAACAGAAACGCCGCCATCCTTTGTTACAGGATACCTGAAGGCGGTTTTTCAAAGCCTTTTTGGTCCGCGGTATCCAAATCACCACACCACTGATGAGTATCGCAACGAAGACCAGCGTAGTGACACCGACAATAGTTTTACCCACGGTCTTGTCTCCTTTCCGAGGCGGAACATCCATCAGCCAGCGATGAAGTTTGCGCATGGTCTGAAAGAAAGGATAGCTTTTGTTCCATCCGTTTATCTCGCCGGTGTAAGGGTTTACGCTTAGCGTTTTGCGGTTTAAGTGCTCAAAGCTGACCATCCAGGCTTCTTCCGGGTCGCCCGACATTTGCAGGCCGGAAATCCGCAATGAGTCCGGGAGTTGCGTGCGGAGCTTCGTGACCAGTTCGGAAGGCGTGAGCGGCTTTGCTCCATCCTCTACTTCGACCCGATAAAAACCGGGATTCAGGGCACGGGTGATATCCTGCTCAAATACCAGCGCCGCCCCCGAAAGGCAGACGACGCTGATAATGATGCCGAATGGAATGGAAAACCAAAGATGAATCTTGGCGAATGCTTTTCTCATATCCCAAAATTAGTTCGTAGCAGACAGTTTGCCGATGGCCGACACGCTGTTGTTGGTAATGATGGTCAACCCTTTGGTAGCTTTAGCCGTAGCCGGGTCTATCTTGTAGAGTGCCGGAGCATCGCCGTCTGTAGTCGTGACCGGAATGTAAGCCACGCCATTGTCGCTGAACGGAATACCGAAAGAAGAAATCTTGCCTTGGGCCGGCAATCCCTCGGTTACTTGGGTCAGCGTGCCGCTTTCGCCCTTGAATACGGCCAATTCTTTGGTCGGTGCATTCTTGCCGCTCATCGTTCCTTCGCTGTACATCTGAAGTAAGAAATAGTCGGCCGTGATATGCCAGCAACGGAACATCGGATGTCCGGTGCCTTGCTCCTCAAGGTTATAATAATAATCCGGGTCGAAAGTGGTCTGGCCGGCCTTGATGCGGACAACGCCCGAAGGCAGTTGGCCTGTGACTTTCTTCAGGTCGGCAGAAGAGGTGGCAGTACGTCCGTAGCCCGGAGAGAATACATAGAGGTCACCGTTGTCGGCTGCCCAGATAGTCTGGTAATATTGCGAACGGTTGCGTCCGCAAGCAAAGCCGATCGAATCGGTTTCTACTATAATAGGAGTATCGTTGAAGCTGTCTCCGCTGTAAATAGCTATGAAAGCCTTGTCTGGATATTGGGTAGAAGGGATTTGTCCGGCTGTGTAACTTCCAGAGCCTTGTCCACCGTCTTGGGTTGCTATGAGTGCCTGGTCCGTGACCTTTTCAGGGAAGGTGTTCACACCATAGTGGCTCATGCCCATCGGAACTACGGATGTATAAAGTTTGCCGTTGGCTTCCACGAAACCGGCAAAGCTGACAATCTCGCCGTTGCCGAGGAAGTTCTCTGCAATACGCTTACCGGTTGTCGTGTTGCCGGAATGGACATTCAGGTAGTTGAACTGCAAATATTTGGCATAATTACCTTGGGCATCTTTTTCCTGCGAGCCGTCATTGGTGGAAGAGGTAATGACGTTGTCGCCCCATGTGCCGTATGTCGTTACACGGTTGAACGTATATTCACGTGCTTCTTTTACTTTTCCGGTTGTGGCGTTCAGGACATAAGAGGCTCCGGTGCCCGCATTTCCGTCATTGTATTGCAGTCCGAAAAGATAGTCCTGTCCGTAAAATACCCAGTAGGATGCACCGATAGCTTCCGTACCATTGCCTAATACGCTTACAGTACCTTCATCGAGTGATTCGCTGGTGACGAGATAAGTACCTTCGTCGGCCTTGGCTGCAATGACGTATTTGCTTGTACCCGGAGTTGTGGTGCCGTCATTACCGTTACCTCCGCCGGGAGTCGTGTCGTCATCGCTGCATGAAGTCAATGCGCCGCCGGCGCAGAGGGCGGCAGCAAGCGCCCAAGTAAAGAATCTTTTTTCCATGTTTTTAATTATTTATTGAGTGAATGATGCTGTTTATTTCCCGAAGTAAACCCTTACCTTTCCATAGAAAGCCCGTCCGGCCTTTTGCAGACTGTAATTGTCGTAAAGCTTTTCGTCCGTCAGGTTACGGCATTCGAGCGAAAAGTTGTAACGTCCCTTGGCCACACTGTAATTCAGCGTGAGGTTGTGGGAGAACTGTTCGGGGACGCGTGCTTTGGTGTCCGGGTCTCCGAAGTCTTCCCAGTACAGGGGGAACTCGTGCTGGTAGTAGCTGTCGTAAGTGAGCGAGAGCATGTTACCTTTGCCGAACAAGTCATGCCAATAGAATGATGCGTCGAAGTTGGCGTAGCGGTAGGGCTGGTTGGGGATGCGCTGTCCGTAGGTCAGCGAAGCCTGTTGTGTGCCTTCGGCCAGTCGTTTCTCACGGTCGATGGCATCCATGCTGTTGAATGTTCCGCCCAGGCTGAACCAGTTCGCATAGCTGTAACGCAAGGAGACGTTGTATCCTTTGGTTTTGACCCGTCCGTGGTTCTCGTAGAATCCGAAGTCCATACCGCCCACGTTGTCCAATCCGCGACGGATGTAATCCTTCGTGTCGCGGTAGATGAGGCTTCCTTCCATGTACAGTCCGTGCTTACCGAATCGTGGGGTGTATCCGAGATTGAAGTTGACATTGTCGCTTTTTTCGGGACGCAGATTCGCCCGTCCGGCTTCCAGGTCTTCGTCACCGAAAAGTTCGTCGGTCGAGGGCAGGCGGTAAGCTTTCTCGTATGACAGTTTGGCCTGCAGGTTTTTCAGGATGAAGTAAGTTCCTGCCGCTCCATAGCCGAAAGCACTCGTTTTTTGCGACATCTGTATGTAGTTGCCGATACCGTCGTCGCTTTGGGATACGGGGCCTTCGTTGTATTGGTTGTAATACTTGCCGAACACCGTGGCGTTCCATTTCTCTGTGGGCATGAAGCGGTAAGACAGTCCGGTGACGTTCTTGCGGGAACGCTTGGGGATGCTGAAGTCCGAGAGGCGCGAACTTCCTGCGACGTACGAACGGGTGGTACGTTCAAAAGTGCTCAGCACATGGTTGAGCGTGACCAGATGGGCGTGGCCGATGCGATAGTTGGCCGTGAGCGTACCGTTCCAGTTCTTGTTCTTGGCCTCGTTGTTCTGGTTGGATTGCTCCCCGGGCACACCGGTATATTTCCGTTGTCCCAACCAGTTGTATTTGTAAGATGCCGTATCTATGTTGTGGGTGATGTTGTGGTTGTAGTTGACATTGGCCATGACATCGAGTCCCTCGACCCACAAGTTGCGTTTGCGGTATTCCAAAGAGGGAATGAACGAGAAGCCATGACGGTGTTTTTCTCCGAATACGACTTTCTGCAACACTCCGTTTTGTATCTCCTTATAAAAGTGGGTGTAGGTAAAGCCCAGCATCAGGCGGTCGGCCCATTTCTTGTCGGCCACCCCGATTTTGCCGCTCACGGCTTCGTTGTGGAAACGGTCGTTGAAACGTTTCATGTGGTAAATCTTTGTCTTGTCAGTGTTCTCCGAAATACCGTCGTCACTGAATTCCGTAACGTAGTAGTCAATGTAATAGTTGTTGTCCGAGAAATTCTGGAAAGCGTTGATTTCATACAGCAGACCGTTCTTGAACGACTGTCCGAAGTTGACGAAAGATTTGTGGGTGTTGAACGAGCCGTAAGAATAAGAGGCATCGGCAAACCAACCGAGTTTCCTTTGGTTGGTGACGATATTGATGACCCCGCCCAAGGCATCGGTACCGAAACCGACGGGAACCACTCCGCGGTAGACCTCGATGCGTTCGGCGAAGTTCACCGGCAGGTTGTTCAGATTGAGGGCTGTTCCGGCTCCTTCCTGCGGTACGCCGTCGATAAAGACCTTGACGTGTTTACCCGTAAAACCGTCGAGCATGAGTTGCATGTCCGAACCCATTCCGCCCGTCTCGCGCAGCTTGACGCCCGGAACGGTGGTCAGCACTTCGGCCAGGTTCTTATTCAGTCCGGCCATGCCTTTCAAGTCTACGGCCACAGCGTTGAATGCCGATTTGTTGATGCGGCCCACGTGGCTGGCTTCCACTTTCACTTCGGCCAGTTCCATATCTTTTTGGTGCATTTTGACATTCAACTTTTGGCGTTCGCCGGCCTGGAGAGTGACGGTACGTTCCACCGTGGCGTACCCCATAGCCTTAAACACCAATGTATGTTTTCCCGCATCGACTTTCAGATGATAGATCCCTTTTTCGTTAGGGCGTGTTCCGATAGAAGTCCCTTTGACTTGTACGGTAGCAAAGTCCATGATTTCGTTCGAAGTGGAGATCACCTTGCCTGAGACCATAGCCTGTTTCCGGGCTTGTCCTGAGAGGTGGTTTGTTCCTGCAATAAATGCCAATGTAAGGCTTAACAATCTGATTACCGTTTTCAATTTTTATGAGTTTAGGAGGTTTGTTTTGCGAATGCAAAGATACGGCTTGGACAGAGACTTTTGCAATCGTTAAAAATCAGTAATTTGCGGATTGAGTAAATACCTGTTTTTAGGTATTGCATTATTTCTTGATTGTTTTATAAGCCCATACTGGCGGAGAGATGGACGTATGGATACTTGAAAGTAAGGATATTATGAAATACGAACAAAAAGAGCGGGAATGTGTGGTTTCACATTCCCGCTCTTTGTTTATGCTTAGTTTCTGAACACCAATCCGTTTCCGTCCGCATCCACGATGATGGGTTTCGTCCGGTCGATATGCTGTGCCAGCATGGTCTTCGACAAGTCGTTCAGCAGGTAACGCTGGATGGCCCGTTTGACCGGACGGGCACCGAACTCGGGATCGTAACCCGCATCGGCCAGGAAGTCCAGGGCGGCATCGGTCAGTTGCAAGGTCACGCCGTTGCCCTCCAGCATCTGGGTGATACCGTTGATTTGCAGGCGCACCACCTGTTTGATTTGCTCCTGCGTGAGCGGCAAGAACATGATGGTCTCGTCGATACGGTTCAGGAACTCCGGACGGATGGTCTTCTTCAGCATGCCGAGCACCTCTTTTTTCGTCTCCTCGATGAGGGCTTCGCGGGCTTGTATGCCGGTCTGCGGCGTCAGTTTCTCGAACTGGCTTTGGATGTAACCGCTCCCCAGGTTGCTCGTCATGATGATGATGGTGTTCTTGAAGTTCACCACGCGTCCCTTGTTGTCGGTCAGACGGCCGTCGTCGAGCACTTGCAAGAGGATGTTGAATACGTCCGGATGCGCCTTTTCTATTTCATCGAACAGAACTACCGAGTAAGGTTTGCGGCGTACGGCCTCCGTGAGTTGTCCGCCCTCATCGTATCCTACGTATCCCGGAGGCGCACCGATCAACCGGCTTACGCTGAATTTCTCCTGATATTCCGACATGTCGATACGCGTCATCAGCGTCTCGTCGTCGAAGAGGTATTCGGCCAAAGCCTTGGCCAGCTCGGTCTTGCCTACACCGGTCGTTCCCAAGAAGATGAACGAACCGATGGGACGTTTCGGGTCTTGCAGTCCCGCACGGCTGCGCCGCACGGCATCGCTCACGGCCTGTATGGCCTCGTCCTGCCCGATGACCCGTTTGTGGAGTTCCTCTTCCAGATGGAGCAGTTTCTCGCGCTCGCTTTGCAGCATCTTGCTCACGGGAATGCCCGTCCAACGGCTTACCACATCGGCGATGTCTTCCGAGGTCACCTCCTCTTTAATCATCGCGTCTCCGCCCTGCGTGTCCTTCAACTGGCCTTGTATCCGGTTGATTTCGTCCTCCAATGCCTTGAGCTTGCCGTAGCGGATTTCGGCCACCTTGCCATAGTCGCCTTCGCGTTCGGCCCGTTCGGCCTCGAACTTCAACTGCTCGATTTGCTGTTTGTTCTGCTGGATTTTGTTCACCAGTCCGCGTTCGGCCTCCCATTTGGCCTTGTAGCTGCTTTCCTGTTCTTTCAGTTCGGCAATCTCCTTGCTCAGTTGTTCCAGTTTGGGTTGGTCGTTTTCCCGTTTGATGGCCTCGCGCTCGATTTCCAACTGTTTCAACCGGCGTTCGATTTCGTCCAGTTCTTCCGGTACGGAGTCACGCTCCATGCGCAGTTTGGCTGCCGCCTCGTCCATCAGGTCGATGGCCTTGTCCGGCAGGAAACGGTCGGTGATATAGCGGTTGGAAAGTTCCACGGCGGCGATGATGGCATCGTCTTGGATACGCACCTTGTGGTGGTTCTCATATCTTTCCTTCAGTCCCCTCAGGATGGAAATGGTGCTGAGCGTGTCCGGCTCGTTGACCATGACCGTCTGGAAACGGCGTTCCAGTGCCTTGTCCTTTTCAAAGTACTTCTGGTATTCGTCCAACGTGGTGGCACCGATGCTTCTCAGCTCGCCCCGTGCCAAGGCAGGCTTCAGGATGTTGGCGGCATCCATGGCACCCTCGCCTTTTCCCGCGCCCACCAACGTGTGGATTTCGTCGATGAAGAGGATGATGCGCCCTTCACTTTTCGTCACTTCGTTGATGACGGATTTCAGACGTTCCTCGAATTCCCCTTTGTATTTGGCACCGGCAATCAGCGCACCCATGTCGAGGGAGTAGAGTTGTTTGTCTTTCAGGTTTTCCGGTACGTCGCCCCGCAGGATACGATGGGCCAGTCCTTCCACGATGGCCGTCTTGCCCGTACCCGGTTCGCCGATTAATATCGGGTTGTTCTTCGTACGTCGGCTCAGGATTTGCAGCACGCGCCGTATCTCTTCGTCCCGTCCGATGACCGGGTCGAGCTTTCCGCTCCGCGCTTCTTCGATGAGATTCTTGGCATACTTGTTGAGCGCCTGATAAGTGTCTTCACTGTTTTGAGAAGTCACTTTTTCCCCTTTTCGCAGTTCGTTGACGGCAGATGCCAGTTCCTTTTCGGTGATGCCTGCGTCCTTCAGTATTCTGGAGGCCGTGCTTTTCACGTTCAGCAAAGCCAGAAGCATCGGTTCGAGCGAGACGAACTCGTCTCCGCCCTTGGAAGCGTAATCCTGTGCCCGTGTCAGCACTTCATTGCTTTCACGGCTCAGGTAAGGTTCGCCCCCCTGGACCTTTGGCAGCGAAGCAATCTGGCTTTCCAGTACCTGTTCGATTTGCCGGCTGTTGACTCCTAATTTCTGAAAGAGGAAATTCGTGACATTTTCTCCCACTTTGAGGATACCGGCCAACAAGTGTTCCGGTTCGATGGCTTGCTGTCCCCTTGCCTGTACAAGGTTGACGGCTTCCTGAATGGCCTCTTGGGCCTTGATGGTAAATTTGTCAAAAGTCATGGTTGTTTCCTTTCTATATTTAATTGTTTATTTTTCTGTATTTCAGTGTGGCGTTGCCGAACCACACTTATCCTGTATCAAAATGTTTGCCATAAGGAGTAGTCTGACAAAATGTCATGAAACATGAAAATATGGCAGGCCGGATGCTTCGCGGACTGACGGCTTTGGCAGGTGGGCTTTCATATAAGGGGCAAGCGTCTTTGTCAAAAAGTCAAATCGGCCTTCATGAGAATCCGTTATTTGCGTCCCCGTGCGGAAGTCTGCGGAAATACGCGATTCTCGCGGGGCGGAGGGAAGACAATCTGTCGTCCATAAGGAGCTTTCCGGCAACATCCGGAAGGTCGGGCTGCGAGGTTCTGCGCAGGAGAGTGCCGGGCGTGATAGTACAAATCGGATAGACATGGCATTTTGACATCAGCCTTTGGCAAACGGAAAGGCTTCAAATAGCAAAAAATCAAGCCGGAAAAGCTTGCCCTTACGTCGTTTTCAGGTACATTTCGCCTCCCGATGCAGACCTTCTCCGGCCGACAAGCGGAGAAAAAAAATGTTTTTTCAGCCGAACGGAAAATCAATCTCTTGAGATTGAAACGCGGTTAGGCTTAAAAAGATTAAAAAACGAGCCTTAAACGTGAAAAAACTGTATTTAGGGATGCCTCGAAAACATCTGAAACTACGCTGTAAAAAGGTTTTTCCACTAGCCTGCATGACCTTTTTGCTGTCATTTTGAAAGCAAAAAGACGCAGTTGGTGACAACAGATTCTCGTTTCATGCGCTGCTCTGCTTTTGTTTTTTTGTATCTTTGTGAACGGAAAACAGTACTACATAAAATGGAAAAAACGAAATGGAGTGAGAATGTCATACTGGTGGATGCGGATTACGTGGATGCCGTGGCATTCAATTTAATCGTGAATTTCGAACGGATGCTGAACCGTCCGATTCCTAAGGCCGACCTGGCGCAATGGCTGGTTTGCGCGGCTTTGGACGGGGGAGTCGGAGAGGGAAAGAACGACATACAGGTCGTGTTTATCCACGGCAAGGGGCGGAAAGCCTTAGACAACTTTACCCCCTCGGACTTCGAGGCCGAGCTTGACGGCAAGGCGTTTTGCGACGGACATTTGGGAGAATTCAAGTTGAGTTCCGTACAGGTGGAGAACTTGGTGGACGGAGACGCCCTCTATTTGCAGTCGCTCGAGGCATTGGCCGACGAGAAAGGCATCAAACGACTGGTCATCGTGCCGGACGTGGAGAAATACGGTCTTCGAGTACGCGAGATTTTGGGCCGGACCGAAGGCAAGGACATCACGTTGCTGGCCATGGAACCTCAGGCGGGGAGAGGATTCCGTCAGGAAATTCTCGGTTACTCATTGATGAATGCGTTGGGCATCAGAGGAGACGAAATTTGCGATTAAGCGAGAACAGACCGAACTTGTTCGAGTCTGCCGAGCGTGAGCAAATTATCTAATTCAAATAAAAATCAAAAAAACAGGCTTTTTCTTTCCTTCTTGGAAAAAGTCATTAACTTTGCATCCTATACATATTTAATTATAATACCGAATTCAAAAAAATGGGAAAAGTTTTAATTATCGGTGCCGGCGGTGTGGCCACGGTAGCAGCGCACAAAGTGGCCCAGCATCCGGAAGTGTTTGACGAAATCATGATTGCCAGCCGTACGAAGGCCAAGTGTGACGCTATCGTGAAGGCCATCGGGAACCCGTCTATCCAAACGGCACAGGTGGACGCCGACAACGTGGAAGAGTTGGTGGAACTGCTGAACGGTTACAAACCGGACATGGTGATGAATCTGGCCTTGCCTTATCAGGACTTGACCATTATGGAAGCTTGCCTGCAAACCGGATGCAATTATCTGGATACGGCAAACTACGAGCCGAAGGACGTGGCTCATTTTGAATACAGTTGGCAATGGGCTTATCATGAACGTTTCAAAGAAGCTGGTCTGACAGCTATCCTCGGCTGTGGATTCGATCCGGGAGTGAGCGGTATCTATACCGCCTACGCCGCCAAGCATTATTTCGACGAAATCCAATATCTGGACATCGTAGACTGTAATGCCGGCAATCACCACAAAGCATTTGCAACCAACTTCAATCCGGAAATCAATATCCGCGAAATTACTCAGAACGGACGTTATTATGAAAACGGCCAATGGGTAACTACCGGCCCGCTGGAAATCCACAAAGACCTGACTTATCCGAATATCGGTCCCCGCGATTCATATCTCCTTTATCACGAAGAACTGGAATCATTGGTGAAACACTTCCCGACAATTAAACGCGCACGTTTCTGGATGACCTTCGGACAGGAATATCTGACCCACCTGCGTGTTATCCAGAACATCGGTATGGCTCGTATTGACGAAGTAGATTACAACGGAGTGAAGATCGTACCTCTGCAATTCTTGAAAGCCGTTCTGCCTAATCCACAGGATTTGGGCGAGAACTACGAAGGAGAAACCTCTATCGGTTGTCGCATCCGTGGTCTGAAAGATGGAAAAGAACGTACGTATTATGTTTACAATAATTGCAGCCATCAGGAAGCCTATAAAGAAACAGGTATGCAAGGAGTAAGCTACACTACCGGAGTTCCGGCCATGATTGGCGCCATGATGTTCTTCAAAGGAGAATGGAAACGTCCGGGCGTAAACAATGTAGAAGAATTTAATCCGGATCCGTTCATGGAACAACTGAACAAGCAAGGTTTGCCTTGGCACGAAGTGTTCGATAAAGATCTGGAGTTGTAGGAGATCAGTCGTATATTAAAAAGAAAGTTATGATTAACGTAGGAGATAAAGCACCGGAAGTATTAGGCATCAATGAGAAAGGTGAAGAAATCCGTCTGAGTGCTTACAAGGGAAAAAAGATTGTGTTGTATTTCTATCCGAAAGACAGCACATCCGGTTGTACGGCACAAGCATGTAATCTGCGCGACAACTATTCAGAATTACGTAAAGCCGGTTACGAAGTAATCGGTGTCAGCGTGGACAATGAAAAGTCGCACCAGAAGTTTATCGAAAAGAACAATCTTCCTTTTACGCTGATAGCCGACACTGACAAAAAGTTAGTGGAAGAATTCGGCGTATGGGGAGAAAAGAAACTGTACGGACGTGCTTATATGGGTACTTTCCGCACCACTTTCCTTATTAACGAAGAAGGAATTGTGGAACGGATTATCACTCCGAAAGAAGTAAAGACTAAAGAGCATGCCTCACAGATTTTAAATCAATAATTCCATTAATTATAAGGTATGGCAAAGAAAGACGAACTTAATTTTGAAACAGATAATAAAATGGCATCAAGCGAAAAACTAAAAGCCTTACAGGCAGCCATGGAAAAGATAGAAAAGAGCTTCGGTAAAGGTTCTATCATGAAAATGGGTGACGACAGTGTTGAACAAGTGGAAGTGATCCCGACAGGCTCTATCGCCTTGAACGTGGCACTAGGTGTAGGAGGTTACCCCAGAGGTAGAATCATCGAAATCTATGGCCCGGAATCTTCCGGTAAAACAACATTGGCTATCCATGCCATTGCCGAAGCACAAAAAGCCGGTGGTATCGCCGCTTTTATTGATGCCGAACATGCCTTCGACCGTTTTTATGCAGCGAAATTAGGCGTGGATGTAGACAATCTCTGGATTTCTCAACCGGACAATGGAGAGCAGGCCTTGGAAATAGCCGAACAGTTAATCCGTTCTTCCGCTATTGATATTATTGTTATTGACTCCGTAGCAGCATTAACTCCGAAAGCAGAAATTGAAGGCGACATGGGTGACAATAAGGTAGGTTTGCAGGCACGTCTGATGTCACAGGCTTTGCGTAAATTGACCGGTACAGTCAGCAAAACACGTACGACTTGTATCTTTATCAACCAGCTCCGTGAAAAGATTGGCGTCATGTTCGGTAATCCGGAAACAACGACAGGTGGTAACGCATTGAAGTTCTATGCTTCTGTACGTATAGATATCCGTGGTAGCCAGCCAATCAAAGACGGTGAAGAAGTTCTTGGTAAACTGACTAAGGTGAAAGTGGTGAAGAACAAAGTAGCACCTCCTTTCCGCAAAGCAGAATTTGACATCATGTTTGGTGAAGGTATTTCTCACTCCGGAGAAATCATCGATTTGGGCGCAGAACTGGGAATCATCAAAAAGAGCGGTTCATGGTATAGCTACAACGATACTAAGTTAGGACAAGGACGTGATGCCGCCAAACAATGTGTTGCCGACAATCCAGAACTGGCAGACGAATTGTCCGGCCTGATCTTCGAAGCGTTAAAAGGATAAAATCAATGGTACACAGATAACACAGATCAGATTTATGGTCATTTATGTTATCTGTGTGCCGTGATTATACTGATAAAAGTCAGCGACAGATCACCATCTCACAGAACTCAAACCATTCATGAACATGAAAGACAAATACCATTTGCTTTGCAACACAGAAACAAGTATTCCCATCTTTTCCCGTGATTGGTGGCTCGATACGGTTTGTGGCAAAGATAAATGGGAAGTCTTATTGATCGAAGAAAAAGAAAGGATCACGGCAGCGATCCCTCTTTACTGTCCTCGGCAAGGAATTATCTCGATGCCCTTCTATACGCAAACAATGGGTCCTTGGTTCTCACCGGAATCCGAAGACACCAAATATACTAAAGCATTAAGTCGCCGGCAAATTTTATGCAAACAACTACTAAACGAGCTTAAATCCTATCCGCATTTCCTGCAAAATTTCCATTATGGAATCACTGACTGGCTTCCTTTCTATTGGGAAGGCTACCAGCAAACAACACGTTACACCTATCTGCTGAAAAATATTCGAAACACAGAAGCAATACTGGAAAATATGAGTTCCAACATCCGCCGGAACATAACAAAAGCTAAAGATAAATATCGTATCACGGTAAAAAAAGGCATTTCTATTGAAGAATTTTTACAGGTACAGAAACAAACATTCGAGCGTCAGCAGGTTCTAAACAAAGAAGATACGGATATACTAGTCAAATTGATCAATATCTGCCGCAAACGGAACCAGGGAGATATATGGGGCGGTTATGACGAACAAGGACGTTTGCATGCTGCTGCTTTTATCGTCTGGCAAGAAAGTT
>ERZ834694.1738-NODE-1738-length-17934-cov-2.779798_pt1 | contig 17934 bp, 17 predicted proteins | sample MGYA00519691_ERZ834694 | MGnify/ENA primary metagenome ERZ834694 (study PRJEB31850, sample SAMEA3708758) | human gut metagenome | biome: human gut; feature: human-associated habitat; material: faeces | place: China | collected 2014 ... | reverse complement strand
CGGACGGTGACGGAGGACTTCTGCCGCCGCGCCGCCGCGCTGCCGGAGCTGTGTCCGCAGTTCCACCTGTCCATGCAGAGCGGGTGCGACACTACCCTCAAGCGCATGAACCGCAAATACGATACCGCCCGGTATCTGGAATCCGTAACACTGCTGAACCACTGGTTTGACCGCCCTGCCGTTACCACGGATATGATCGTAGGCTTCCCTGAGGAAACGGAGGAGGAGTTCGCGGCCTCCTTGGACTTCATCCGCCGATGCGGCTTTGCGCAGATGCATATTTTCCCCTACTCCATCCGTCCCGGCACCCCGGCGGCCAAGATGGAACAGGTACCCAAGGCTGTCAAGGAGGAGCGGGCCCGCCGGGCGGCGGCGGTGGCGGAGGAAATGCACAGGAGCTATTTGGAGGGCTGCGTGGGCCAGACGTATCCGGTGCTGTTTGAGCAGCCGAAAAACGGGAAATTCTTCGGCCACGCCCCGAACTATATGGAAGTTTTGGTGGACGGTGCGGAGCTGCATAATGCACTGCGGACCGTGCGGATCACCGATGTGGACGGCGAGGCCCTGTTGGGAGAAATCGTGGAACAGGAGGCAGAAACATGAGGATCGGCAGTCACTTTTTCGCCTATCTCTCCCGGATGCGCTTCATCCAACGCTGGGCGCTGATGCGGAACACGGCCCCGGAAAACGTGCAGGAGCACAGCCACCAAGTCGCGGTGCTGGCCCACGCCTTAGCGGTGATCCGCAATGAGAAGTTCGGCGGCCATGCGGACGCCGGAGCAGTGGCGGTGGCGGCGCTGTATCATGACGCCAGCGAGATTCTGACCGGCGATATGCCTACGCCCATCAAGTATGACAACCCCGCCATCCGCAAAGCCTACAAGGAGGTGGAGGCGGTGGCGGAGGAAAAGCTGCTGCATATGCTGCCGGAGGAATTTCAGCCGGTGTACGCACCCATCCTCACGGTGACGGACCCGGAGACGGAGCGGCTGGTGAAGGCGGCGGACAAGCTGTCTGCCTACATCAAATGCGTGGAGGAATTGAAGGCCGGGAACAGCGAATTCCGGGACGCTGCCGCCCAGACCCGCGCGGCGCTGGAGGGATATGGTCTGCCGGAGGTGGCGTATTTTCTGGAGACCTTCATGCCCAGCTTTTCCCTGACGCTGGACCAGTTGAAATAACGGGAAGGCTGATGGAGCGGCCCTGCGGAGGTAAATTCTGTGAAGATAACCATTGATTTCGGACATCCGTATTTTGAGGAGAACGTCTTATTGGGGCTCACACCGGATGACCTGAATTGCTTTTACGCGGACGCAAGTGAAGTAGACCGGCTCAACCTGTTCTTCGTTTTGGAGGCGTCACTGCATAGGTTTCAAGGGAAAGAACGCATGAAAACCGCTGCCTACTGTGCGTTTTTGATGGCGTATTATCTTTTTATCGCATTGACGCCGCCCGCGTCTTTTGAGCTTGCGGAGTTCTATATCGACAGGGCGCTGGAGTGGGATGAAACCCCGGAGTATCGCCAGTGGAAAGCGATCATAGATGAGGGAAATTGACGGAGCGAGGGCGTCCCCTCCCGCGTGGTATCCGCCTCTTGCCACAAAATCAAAAAGACCGCAAAAAGCCAAGCCGCGGAACGCGGCTTGGCTTTTTTGCCAGTTATATGGAACTGCTTTCTTATTTCTTGGGCGGTTCCCGCCACTTTTCGGCGGGGACGCGCCGCTGCTTCAGTCGATGGATCGTAAGCTGCCGCAGCAAGGCGTACAGTACACTGCACAGGGGAATAAACACCAGCATTCCCAGAATGCCCATGAGACTGCCGCCCACCGTCACGGCCGCCAGCACCCAGATGGAGGGCAGTCCCACGGAAGAGCCCACCACATGGGGATAGATGAGGTTGCCCTCAATCTGCTGGAGCACCAGAAACAGGACGATGAACCACAGCGCCTGCCAGGGATCGTTCACCAGCATCAGCAGCGCACCCACGGCGCAGCCGATGAACGCCCCTACAATGGGGATCAGGGCGGTCAGTGCGATCAAAACGCCCACCAGCAGCGCGTAGGGGAAATGGAGCAGGGTCATGGACACAAAAAACATGGTGCCCAGGATCACGGCCTCCAGACATTGACCGGAGAGAAAGCTGGAAAAGGTCCGTTCACTGAGCCGCAGAATATTCAGAAGCTGATCCGCGGCGGCTTCCGGCAGAAAGGCGTAGCAAAGCTGACGGCCCTGCCGGGCCAGCTTTTCCTTTTGCAGCAGGATGTACAGAGAAAAGATCAGGCCGATGAAAAAGGTAGTGACGCCGCTGACGATGCCGCTGACCAGTCCGCCGCCGGAGATCAGAAGGCCCTTGCCCCAGTTCTGGACCAGCCCCACGGCTTTCTGAGAAAGACCGGCCCAGTCGATAGACAGCCCTTTGATCTGGTTTGCCAGAAGGGGCAGGTATTCCTGAAAGCGGGCGGCGCTTTCCTGCAAGCGCTCAAAGGCTTCCGGCACCTGCGCCGCGATGGAGGCGACGGCGTCCCGCACGCCGGGGACGATCACCATGCCGGCCAGCGCCAGCACGGCGGATACTGCCGCAACGGTGAGCAGCAGCGCCAGCGGGCGGCGGAGCTTATTGGCCTTTTTGACGTGGGGAAACAGGCAGTGCTCCAGCGCCCGCATGGGGACATTGAGGATAAAGGCGATGGCGCAGCCCAGCAGCAGCGGGGCCAAAATGCCCAGCAGCCACCCGGCGGCACCTGCCACCACATCCGGATGCAGCAGCGCCGCGGCGAAGGCAATGCCGCCGCAGACAACGCCCAACAGGGCCTTTACGGTCTGCTTGTTGAATTCCATAAGTCAGGTTCCTTTCGTTGAATCAGACACCAGTCGGGTTTCCTTCCACTTGCCGCTCCGGAAACGGATCGTAAACAGTGCGCCCCGGAGACATTCGTCGCAGGCCATGGCGATCCAGATGCCCACAAGACCCCAGTTCAGCGCGTGTCCCAGCAGCCAGCTTCCGCCTACGGCCACAATCCACATGCTGAAAATGCCCACGCCCACAGGGTACCAGACATCTCCGGCGGTGGTGAGGCAGCGGGTCATGACAATATTGATGGACCGCCCGATCTCCAGACCGAACTCTACATAAAGGATCTGCCGGCCCAGCGCGTGGATCACAGGATCATCGGTGAAGATGTTGTAAATGGGATCGCAGAAAATGAGAATCAGCAGTGTCAGCAGCTCGGAGGCCGCCAGAGCGATGCGGATGGTGGACCAGACACGGCCGCTGACCTCGTCCAGCTTCCGGCCGCCGATCATGTAGCCCAGAATGATCTGGGTGGCCTGCCCCACGGCGATGGAGTACACATAGGCCACGTTGGCCAGCATACTGCCATAGACCTTGGCGCTGACCACCGCCGCACCCATCAGATTGATGAAGCGGAGGATGAAGGTCTGGGACACGTTGTAGGACAGGGCCTCCGTACCGGAGGGCAGGGCGATGCCCAGCAGGGCGCGGAAGGTCTTTGCGGGGAAGGGACGCAGATATTGCAGGGAAAAACGGACGGTGCATTTGCGTTTCAGAGTGATGCAGGCCAGCGTCAGGCCCACAGCCTTGGAGATCACGGTGGATACGGCGGCCTGCCACGCCCATTTGCGGGAAGCCGAAGAAGCCGTTGATCAGAATGGCGTTGCCTGCCACATTCAGAAGGTTCATGGAAACGGAGAGCACCACCACCTCTTTCAGCAGGGTGTAGCTCCGCAGAACGGCGCAGAGCTGGATATACAGCCCCTGAAGCAGTACCGTACCGCCTACGATGCGGGTGTAAAGGCAGGCACCGACAAAGGCATCCTCCGGCGTCCGCAGGAGATGAAAGACCAATTCCGGCTCTAAAAGCAAGAACAGGCCCACCAGAAAGCTGAATACGGCGCTGACCGTAACGGCCACGGTGACGATCTCGCTGCATTCCTTACCGACCCGGCCTGCGCCGATGTGCTGGGTCAGGAGAATGGTGGCGGCGGTGCTCATGGTGGTGAGCACGATGATGACCACGTTCATCACCTGATTGCCGTTGCCGATGGCGGCCACGGCGGCGGAGCCGAAGTGGGAGATCATGAATTGGTCCATATTGCCCACCAGAAGCTGTAAGAGAAGCTCTGCGAAGATGGGCAGCGAGAGGTGAAAGACCCGTTTGGTCTGAGGCGAAACCTGCAATGTCATATAAATTGCTCCTTGTTTTGGAAGTAATCGTTTAATATCGGAGCAAGTATATGCGCACGGCGGTTTGGTTGCAAGCGGCAAAGCGCCGAAAGAAGTGTGAAATTCCGGGCTTCTTTCAGCATTTTCCCTATTTTTGGCGCAAATCAGTCCTCGCGGTACCGGTCTGCCTGATGACAGTATTCCCGGGCGGATTCCCGGTTGCTCTCGATCTCGGCCTCCGTCAGGGGACGGACCACCTTGGCGGGGCTGCCCAGGATCATGGAGCCGGCGGGAGCGTCCATTTTGCCGGTGACCAGCGCCCCGGCGCCTACGATGCAGTTATCGCCGATCTTTGCACCGTTGAGAACGGTGGCGCCCATGCCGATGAGCACATTGTCGCCCACGGTGCAGCCGTGGACAATGGCCCCGTGGCCGATGGTGCAGCCGGAACCGACCGTGGTCTCCTCGTGCAGCACTGCGCAGTCCTGAACGTTGGTGTTGTCGCCCACTTTGATGGCGCCGTCATCTCCGCGGAGGACGGCATTGTACCACACGTTGACATTCTTTCCCAGGGTTACGTCTCCCACGATGGCGGCACCGGGACAGACAAAAACGGATTCGTCAAATTTCGGTTTTGTGATCATATAATTCTCTCTTTCTTGTTAGGTCTGCTGCATCAGATGGCAAAGTTTCCGTTGATAAAGACGGGGATCTCACGGCCGTCATGGGTGGTGCCCACGATGGAGAGGTCGGCGGTGCCAACCATGAAGTCCACATGGGTCAGCGAATAGTTCAGGCCGTGGGCCTGCACCTCCTCCCGGGTCATGGACTCGCCGCCTTCAATGCACTCGGGATATGCCTCGCCGAAGGCCAGATGGCAGGAAGCGTTTTCGTCAAACAGGGTGTTGTAGAACAGAATCTTCTGATTGGAAATGGGGCTGTCATAGGGGACCAGAGCCACTTCTCCGAAGTAGCTGGCGCCTTCGTCCACACTGATGGCGGCTTTCAGGAATTCCTCACCCTTTTCGGCGTGAGCCTCAACAATCTTGCCGTCCCGGATGATGAAGTAAAACTTGTCGATGATGTTGCCGCTGTCCACCAGAGGCATGGCGGAATAGACCACACCGTTGATGCCGGTTTTCAGAGGGGCAGTGAAAATCTCCTCCGTAGGCATATTGGCCACGAATTCCACGCTGTTTTTCATCACGGAGTTGCCGGCGGCCCAGAGGTGATCCTCCGGAAGCTGGATGGTGAGGTCAGTGCCCAGAGAGTTGGTGTAGTGGAGATACTTGAAGTGATATTTGTTCAGCAGGTCCTTCCGGCGGCCCAGGGTATCCAGATGCTGACGCCATGCGGAAACGGCGGTGTTGTCCCCCTTGATGCGGACCGTTTCGAAAATGGCATCCCACAGCTTTTCCATGGCCCGATCCTCCGGCAGTTCCGGAAACACGGTAGCGGCCCAGGAGGGAATGGGCACCGAGGCGATACACCAAGGGAAGCCGTTGCTCATCTGGAGCCGGTCAAAGGTCTTGCGGAGCACGGAACCGGATTTCTGAGACCGGACCAGCCGGTCGGGGTCCACGCCCTTCAGCGTTTCCGGATCGCTGGCGGCAATGGCCAGATAGGCGGCTCCCATTTCCGCATAGCTGGTGAAAAACTTTTCGCGCCACTCCGGCGTGTCATCGAAAATGGAGGCGTCTGCCCGGAGGAACTTCTGCCGACTAAGATAGTCGTCACTCCAGTTCATGATGACCTCCCGGCAGCCTGCGTCATAGGCCGCGTCAGCACACAGCCGGGCGAAGGAGGCGCACTCCACCGGCGATGAAATGATGAGAGTCTGGCCCTTTTGAACATTCAGGCCTACTTCGATCAGTAATTTTGCATATTCCTGCAATTTTGTATCCATAAAACAGCTTCCTTTCCCGCAGCGAGGCCGCGGCTGAGATTTGACAGACGATTTATGTCTTGGGTATGTTGACGCCCTGCTCCAGACGGTCCTTCCGCATACTGATGAGCACACCGTTCATCTCCGCACCCAGAATCAATGTGAATGCCGAGAGGTTCAGCCAGATCAGCACCACAATGACGGCGCCGATGGAGCCATAGAGCACAGAGTAGTGGGAGAAGTGGTTGACGTAGTAGGAATAGAGCCAGCTGAACGCCATCCACGCTGCCAGAGAGAACAGAACGCCGGGACAGATATTTTTCAGGGGTTGGATGGTATCCTGGGCCAGGGCATAGAGCAGGAACAGTGCCAGAAAGCTGACGGCCCCGGCTACGGGGAACCGCAGCGTTACCCACAGCTTCGCCAGAAATTCCGGCAGGTGAAAATGCTCCACGGTGTACCACAGCGCCCGCTCTCCGAAGGTCATCAGAGACAAGGTCAGGGCGATGGTGACAATGAGGGTCACGGTATAGAGCAGCACCTTGATCCATTGGGTGATAAAGCCCTTGGGCGGGCCTAAATGGTAGGCTGTCCGCACGGCGGCCATCAGAGAGTTGGTGGCCCGCATGGGGAAGTAGATGGAAAAGACCAGACCGAATACCATGAGTTGGGGGCTGGGATTGTCGGTGACGTAAGTGAAGTACATCCGGAGCAGGTCCACCACTTCCTCCGGCAGAAAATCCGAGAGGACGGACATCATGCCGGTGATGTTCAGATCCAGCAGACCCAGCAGGGCGCTGATGAAAATGAGGAAGGGAAAGATCATGAACAGCAGGTAAAAGGCCAGCGCCGCACTCTGCATGGCCACGTTGTGCCGCCCGCAGCGATGGGCCATCAGTACACAGAAGCGGAGAAATCGGTTTTTCGGCAGGGTGTTGTCCCACATAGCAGTGTCTCCCTCCGGGAAGATTTTACTCCCATTTGGCCCAGACGTCCGGGCAGTAGCCCACAGTGGCCTCCTTGCCATTGCGGACGATGGGGGTGTTGAACAGCTCCGGATATTCCAGCAGCTTTTCCTCCTGGGCGTCCGGGGTGATATAGGCCATGTAAAGCTCCTCGTACGCCCGGCATTTTGTATTCACCAGCGCCTCAAAGCCAACTTTCTGCTTGACGGATTGGTACTCCCGGGGGGATAATCCCTTTGAGGGAACGTCGATATACTGATACTTGATACGGCGCTCCTTGAACCAGCGCTCCGCCTTCTTCGAGTCAAAGGATTTGGAGGAGCCGAAGATCTGAATGTTCATAGATAACTTCCTTATTATACAGACTGGAGGGATATTTTTATGACGGATGCGGTCAGAACATTAAAGGAATGGACCGACGCGGCCCGGAAAATCGTCTTTTTCGGCGGGGCGGGGGTGTCCACGGAGTCCGGGATCCCGGATTTCCGCAGCACCGGCGGCTTATACCATCAGGAGTGGAAATACCCTCCGGAGACTATTTTAAGCCATACGTTTTATAAAAGCAATCCCGAAGAATTTTTCCGCTTTTACCGGGCGAAAATGCTTTGCCCTGACGCAAAGCCCAACGCCGCCCACAAAAAGCTGGCAGAATGGGAGCGGGATGGGAAGCTGCTGGCGGTGGTGACCCAGAACATCGACGGGCTTCATCAGGCGGCGGGCAGCGAACAGGTCTACGAGCTGCACGGCAGCGTACACCGGAATTACTGCGAAAAATGTGGAAAATTCTACGATCTGGACCACATCCTCCACACCACAGGGGTTCCCCGGTGCGATTGCGGCGGCGTCATCAAGCCGGACGTGGTGCTCTATGAGGAGGCCCTGAATGACCGGGTCATTGACGGCGCGGTGAACGCCATCGCGCAGGCGGATCTGCTGATCGTGGGCGGCACCTCCCTGAATGTGTGGCCTGCGGCGGGACTTATCAACTATTTCCGTGGGGACCGGCTGGCCCTCATCAACAAATCCCCGGTGGCGCGGGATTTGGCGGCGGGGCTGGTCATTACGGACCCCATTGGCGAGGTTTTGTCCCAGCTCTGAGACTCAGCTTTTCCGGGCGGTTTTGCCGCTCGGAAAATTTTTTTAGAAAAACCGCAAATTCTGGTTGACATTATGGATACGAATGGCTATAATAATCAAGCAGTCTTTTTTAGGCGGTATTTGTTTGCGGCTGTGCTGGAACTGGTAGACAGGCCAGCTTGAGGTGCTGGTGTCGATTCGACGTGTGGGTTCAAGTCCCGTCAGCCGCACCAGTTTTCTCTCCGGAAAGATTGCTTATGCGCGCGAGTGGTGGAATTGGCAGACTCGCTAGATTCAGGTTCTAGTGTCCGTTACGGACGTGCGGGTTCAAGTCCCGCCTCGCGCACCAAACAAGAGCATCACTGTAAAGTGATGCTCTTTTGTTCTTAGGCCGGATAGGAGGCGAAATCATGACAAAGGACGAACTGCGGGAAAAGGCCAACGATCTGCCCTTACAGCCCGGCGTCTATCTGATGATGGATAAGACCGGGAAGGTCATCTATGTGGGCAAGGCGAAAAAACTGAAAAACCGGGTGAGCCAGTATTTTCAGGACAGCGCGGCCCACAGTGTCAAGACCCGGCAGATGGTCAGTCAGGTAGATCATTTCGATACGATCTTCGTCACCAGTGAATTTGAGGCGCTGGTGCTGGAAAACTCCCTCATCAAGCGGCATATGCCCCGGTACAACATCCTGCTGAAGGATGACAAGGGCTACCCCTACATCCGCTTGTCCGGGGAGGAGTACCCCCGCTTCTCCCTGGCCAACCGGGCGGCGGAGGACGGGGCGCGGTACTTCGGCCCCTACGGCAGCCGGGGGAGCACCCAGGGGATCATCGACGCTCTGCGGGTGGCCCTCAAGCTGCCCTCCTGCAGCCGGAAATTCCCACGGGATATCGGGGCAGAGCGCCCCTGTCTGAACTTCCACATGGGCCGGTGCGACGGATTCTGCCGGCCGGAGATGACAGCAGAAGCGTATAACCGCCGGATCGAGCAGGCGGTGCAGCTGCTGGAGGGGAGGAGCAAGCAGCTGCTCCGGGACATGACCGCCGAGATGGAAGCGGAGGCGGAGGCCCTGCGGTTTGAGCAGGCGGCCCAGCTGAGAGACCGTATCCAAGCCATCAGCGCCCTGAGCAAAAAGCAGACCGTCATCGCGGGACTGTGCGCCGATACGGACGTGTGGGGCGTGTTCCGAGGGGCGGGCAAGAGCGGCTATGCCGTTCTTCACATGGAAAACGGCGATCTGGTGGGCCGGGAGACGGAACTGCTGACCGCGCCTATGGAGGAATCGGCGGCGGAGCTGCTGGCGGCGGTCACGGCCCAGTATTATCTGCCGAGGGCCATCCTGCCCCATGAGATTCTGCTCTGCGTGGACACAGGGGACTGCGAGGAACTGTCCGAGGCCCTGACCCAGCGGGCGGGGCATAAGGTCTGGGTCCATGTGCCCCAGCGGGGAGAGAAGTCCACACTGGCGGATATGGCGGTCCGCAACGCACAGGAGGAGGTCCGGCGGGCCACCACCGCCGAGGAAAAAACGGCGTATACGCTGGAAGCCCTGCAAAAAATGCTGAACCTGCCCCAGCCGCCCAGACGGATGGAGTCTTTCGATATTTCCAACACCGGCGCCAGCGACATTGTGGCGTCCATGGTGGTCTATCAGGGGGCGAAGCCTTTGAAATCCGCCTATCGCCGGTTTCAGATCAAGGAGCTGACTGGTGGTCATCCCGATGACTACGGCTCCATGCGGGAGGTCCTGCGGCGGCGGCTGCAAAGGGCGGCGGACGGGGACGAAAAGTTCCTGCCCTTGCCGGATGTGTTTTTGATCGACGGCGGCGTGACCCATGCCGACGCCGTCCGGGAGGTGGCGGAGCAGTTTGGCTGCACGGTGCCCATCTTCGGCATGGTGAAGGATGACCGCCACCGCACCCGGGCGCTGGTCACCCCGGAGGGCCGGGAGATCGGCATTGTGAACGATCAGGCGGTGTTCTCCCTCGTCGGCCAGATCCAGGAGGAGACCCACCGTTTCGCCATCACCTATCACCACCAGCACCATACCAAGAGCGCCATGCGCTCCGTGCTGGACGGCGTTCCCGGTCTGGGACCCAAGCGGCAGGCGGAGCTGCGGAAGCATTTCGGCACGGTGAAGGCCATCCGGGAGGCGGACGAGACGGCACTGGCGGCGGTGCTGCCGCAAAATGTGGCCCATACCCTTTGGATCAGACTCCATGAAAAGGAATCCACTTAAAAAAACGTCCTGCTGCCCCACGAGGCAGCGGGGCGTTTCCGCCATCGGGCGTATCCACCCCGCCTGTCGCCTGTTTTCGCAAGATTTCAGTAGAAATACCATTGTGTATTTGCCGGTAAACTGATATAATAAAAAAACCTATCGGATGAATTTCATGATTTCTGAGGGACAGGCCAGCCTGTCCCCATCGGAGAATGAGGTAAGGAATGAGCAATAAGAAACTCTCCCGCCTGTTGGAACCGAATTTAAAATTTTATTTCGCCGTTATGTTGCTCTTTGCCGTGGCGGCCATCCCTGTCAACTGGCAGCTGGCCTTGGCTGAGGGAACGCTGACCGTTCTGCTGTACTTCTATTTCCGACAGAGCAATCAGAAGCGGCGGCAGGGCGTTTTGCAGTACATCGACTCTGTCACCGGCAGCGTGGACACCGCCAGCAAGTCCACCCTCATCAACTCCCCTCTGCCCACGCTGGTGTTCCGGCCGGATACGGGGGAGATCATCTGGAGCAACGAGAGCTTTTTGCAGCTGGCCGGCGTCCGGGAGCATCTCTTTGAGATGCGGCTTTCCGAGGCCGTACCGGATTTCCAGGTCCAGTGGCTGCTGAGCGGAAAGCAGGAAAGCCCGGAGCGGGTGGAACTGAACAATCACCGTTTCCGGGTCTACGGCAGTCTGGTGCGCTCCCGGAACCGCACCGGCGTGCAGAGCCTGGTGGCCACCACCTACTGGGTGGAGACTACGGAGGCCGATCATCTAAGAGAGGTCTACGAGGCCAGCCGCCCGGTGGCGGCGATTCTGATGCTGGATAATTACGAGGATCTGATGAAGGCCTGCGAGGATACCCAGCGCAGCGCGGTCCTGGCGCAGATCGACGAAAAATTGCAGACCTGGGCCAACGCAGGCCAGGGCATCCTGCTGAAAACGGACCGGAACCATTACCTGTTCCTGTTTGAAGAACAGTATTTTCAGCATTTTGTAGACGAAAAGTTCTCCATTCTGGACACTGTCCGGGCGATCCGCGTGGCGGAGAATATCCACCCAACCTTGTCCATCGGCATCGGCAAGGATTCTCCCAGTATCCCGGAGCTGTACAAAAACGCCAAGCTCTCGCTGGAAATGGCACTGAGCCGGGGCGGCGATCAGGCGGTGGTGCGGAATCAGGTGGACTTCGCCTTCTATGGCGGCCGCACCAAGGCCACGGAGAAGCGGACCAAAGTGAAATCCCGCGTGATGGCCAACGCCTTCCGGGAGCTGATCGCAGACGCGGGAGAGGTCTACATCATGGGCCATTCCTTTGCGGATATGGACGCCGTGGGCGCTGCCGCGGGTATCTGCTGCGCCGCCCGGAAGCGGGGAAAGCAGGCACGGATCGTCATTGACCGGGAGCACACCGCGGCCGAGACCCTGATCGCCCGGCTGGACGCGCTGCCGGAGTACAGCGGCGTGTTCCTTACCCCTGCTGAGGCATTTTTGCAGATGCGGGCCGACACGCTTCTGGTGGTGGTGGATACCAACCGTCCGGACATGGTGGAAAATCCACAGCTTTTGGAATCCTGCAACCGGGTGGCGGTCATTGATCATCACCGCCGGGCAGCGACTTATATCGAAAACGCTGCCTTCAACTTCCACGAGCCTTACGCCTCGTCCGCCAGCGAGCTGGTGACGGAGCTGCTGCAATATCTGGTGGAGCCTACCGACCTTCTGCGGGAGGAAGCGGGGGCGCTGCTGGCGGGTATCGTGCTGGATACCAAGCATTTCACTCAGCGGACCGGCGGCCGCACCTTTGAGGCGGCGGCCTTCCTGCGGCGTTCCGGTGCGGATACGGCTGAGGTCCAGCGGCTGTTCCAAGGCGATTTGAAGGATATGGTCACGAAATACGACATCATCCGCCGCGCGGAGATGTACCGGAGCAACATCGCGGTCTCCGTGGTGGAGGAGCCGGGCGTGGACCGCGTTGCGGCAGCTCAGGCGGCGGACGATCTGCTGACCCTGAAGGGCGTTCAGGCTTCCTTCGTGATCTACGCCGCCGAGGGAGCGGTGCTGATGTCAGCCCGGTCTCTGGGCGAGATCAATGTGCAGGTGATCCTGGAGGCCTTGGGCGGCGGCGGCAACTCTACCACCGCAGGCGCACGGATCGAGGACACGGACCCGGAGAGCGTCCGTCAGCAGTTGATTGGGGTCTTGGACGCATACTTTGAAAAGTGAGGCGGCCTATGAAGGCGTTTTTGAAGGCGTATGTGGTCTGCCTGATCCTGATGGAGGTATTTATCTTCTTTGGTGGGTGGATGCTGTTTGATCTCAGAGGTACCGGCATCTATCGGGCAGGCGCTGTGATCGCACTGATTCTGGCGATTGCTGTCTGCGCGTGGAGCAGCATGGCACAAAAGGTCGAAGCGCTGGAAGCGGAGCTTCAGGAATTGAAAAAGCAAATTCATTCAGAACATTCGGAAAGTGAGGATATATAACATGAAAGTGATTTTACAGCAGGACGTGAAGGGTCAGGGCAAGAAGGGCGAGATGATCGAGGTTTCCGAGGGCTACGGCCGGAACTTCCTTCTGCCCAGAAAGCTGGCGGTGCCTGCCACGGCGGACGCCATCAACACCATGAACCTGAAAGAGAAGGCCCGCAAGGCCGAGGAAGCTCGGCTGAAGGCTGAGGCGCAGGAGATCGCCGGGAAGCTCCAGAACTGCCCCGTGAAGCTCAGCGCCAAGGCCGGCAACGGCGGCAAGCTGTTCGGCGCCGTGACCAACAAGGAGATCTCCGAGGGCCTGAAGGCCCAGTACGGCGTGGATATTCCCAAGCAGAAGATCGTACTGGATGAGCCGATCAAGGCCTACGGCAGCTATCAGGTGAAGGCCAAGCTGGGCTTTGAGGTCAGCGGTACCGTGTACGTCACTGTCTGCGAGGAGAAGTAAGACTAATTCAAGGGGGATCAGGATACACCGTCGCGGCAATACGATTTGCAGTCTCTATGATAAGACTGCAAATCGTGCCGCATCCTCGAAACAGCCTTGCTTATTCCGCCACTGGCGGCGCTGCGGCGGTTTCCCCTTGAGTAAACCCCGCACCAGTGAGATCCGCTCACTGGTGAACGCTGCCCAAGGCAGTTGAGTCAATGTGTTTTTGTCAGGTACAGAAGGTGAATTGCCCCGCAGGGGCAAGAGAGGCTCCCCTGGGGGACGCCCTGACAAAAATGATTGTATGTCTAAATGTCTAACTTGCGCTTCCGGAGAAGCGGGAAGGAGAGTTCCATGGCTAACGAAGATCTTCTGCTGCGGCAGATGCCCCATTCGTTGGAGGGCGAGCAGGCCGTTTTAGGTTCCATGCTCATCGACGAGGGCTGCGTCAAGGACGTGATGGATAAGCTGGTGCCCTCGGACTTCTACCTGCGGCAGAACCGGGAGATTTTTGAGACCATCTACACCATGTTCACCTACGCCCGGCCTATTGACGGCATCACCGTCTGCGAGGAGATGCAAAAGGCCGGGACTTATGACGAAAATACCACCCGCTCCTATCTGGCGCAGCTCATGGAGATCACCCCCACCAGCGCCAACGTGATGGAGTATGTGGCCATCGTTCGGGATAAGGCGTTGCTGCGGGGCGTTGCTCAGGCGGCGGGGGAGATCACGGTGCTGGTGCAGGAGGGCATCGGAGAAGCCGCTGCCATTCTGGAAGCTGCCGAGCAGAAGATCTACGCCGTCCGCCGCGGCCAGAGTGCGCAGGATATGGTGCCTCTGCGGATGGTGCTGCCAGATGTGCTGGACCGGCTCAACGAGATGAGCGAGAGCGAAAGCCGACTTCCGGGCCTGTCCACCGGCTTGTCCGCTGTGGACCGGAAGATCAGCGGCCTGAATAAATCGGACCTGATCCTGCTGGCGGCCCGTCCCGGTATGGGCAAAACCTCCTTTGCACTGAACGTAGCACTGAATGTGGCGAAGTCTGAGAAAAAGACCGTGGCCATGTTTTCGCTGGAAATGTCCCGGGAGCAGCTGGCGACCCGGCTTCTCAGCTCCGAAGCCTGTGTGGAGAACACCCGGCTTGTTACCGGCTCTCTGCGGGAGACGGACTGGGAGAAGATCGCCGCCGCTGCCGGCGTATTGAATAGAGTGGATATCCGTATTGACGATAACCCCATGCTGAGCGTGGCGGATATGAACGCCAAATGCCGCCGGATCGACAGCTTGGGCCTGGTAGTCATCGACTATCTGCAGTTGATGACCTCCGCATCCGGTGGACGCAGCGGCGAGAACCGTCAGCAGGTGGTCAGCGAAATGTCCCGTATGCTGAAGGTCATGGCCAAGGAACTGAATGTGCCGGTGATCTGCCTGAGCCAGTTGTCCCGTGCTAACGAGAAGCGGGACGATAAACGGCCCATGCTGTCGGACCTCCGTGAATCCGGTGCCATCGAGCAGGATGCCGACATCGTAATGTTCCTGTACCGCGACGATTACTATAACGAGGATTCCGAAAAGCGGAATATTGCCGAGTGTATCGTAGCGAAAAACCGTCACGGCGAGACCGGCAAGGTGGAACTGCGGTGGATGCCGGAGTACACCACCTTTGCCACGCTGGAAAACCGCTATGATGAGGATGACTGATCCTCTGACGGCGGTGGATCTGCCGGAGGGCGGCGCACTGTGCGCCGTGTCCGGCGGACTGGACTCCATGTGCCTGCTGGAAATGACGGTCCGGCAGGGTCAGAAGCAGGGACGGCGGGTAGCCGCTGCCCATTTCAATCACCAGCTCCGGGGGGCGGAGGCGGACCGGGACGAGACCTTCGTCCGGGACTGGTGCGCCGCCCGTGAGATCCCTTTTTTCGCGGGCCGGGGCGATGTCCGGGCCTTTGCGGAGAAAACCGGGCGCACCGTTGAGGAAGCCGCCCGGCAGCTGCGCTATAAATTTTTGGAGGAGACCCGGCGGCGGGAGGGCTTTGGCTGCATTCTGACCGCCCACCACGCCGATGACAGCGCAGAGACCATGCTGTTAAATCTGCTGCGGGGCACGGGCCTGAAAGGGCTGACCGGCATTCCGGAAAAGCGGGACTGTATCCTGCGTCCGCTGCTGGGTGCGACCCGGGCGGAGCTGGCGGCCTACGCCGCAGAACACCGCATCCCCTTTGTGGAGGATTCCACCAATGGGACGGACGATGCGGCCCGGAACGTGCTGCGCCATCAGGTGCTCCCGGTTTTGAAGAAGCTGAATCCCAGAGTTGTGGAGAACATGAGCCGCACGGCATCGCTGCTGGCGGCGGATGAAACGGCTCTGGACGCTGCGTGTCGAAAACTGCTGGCCCAATGCGCCGTGACCCCAAACGTTTCCGGAATGATCCCCCTCGCCATGCTGCAAGACGCGCCGGAGGCCCTGCGGGGACGGCTGGTGCTGGCGGTGCTGGCGGCGGTGGCAGGCCATGAAAAGGACTTGACCGCCGCTCATATCCGGGCGGTTTTGACGTTGGACCGGGGCCAGCTTTCCATGCCCTACGGCGTCACGGTCCTCCGGGAGCCGGCGGCGCTGCGCTTTTTCAAGGCGGCGTCTGCGCCGACGGTGCAGGCCGTTACCGTGGGAGAGACCGTCACATTCGGTCAGTGGCAGGTTAGTCTGGCAGAGTCGGCCGGTGAGGGTGTTCTCATTTCCATCTCGGAGATCGCCGACCTGACTGTGACGGCCTGGGACTCCAAGGACCGACTGAACGGCCGCACTGTCAAGCGCCTGTGCGGAGAGCGGGGAATTTCCCCACAGGAGCGGGACCGGCTTCCGGTCCTGCGGGTGAACGGCATCGCGGCGGCGGTGCCGGGGCTGCCTATTCAGGAAAATTTCGCACCGGACCGATATGAGCGGGCGGTGCGGGTGTTATTTTTAAAAGTGACAGAGGAGAACAACAATGAATAGTGAGATGGAGAAAGACATTCTCAAGGTTCTGGTAACGGAAGAGGAGCTGAAGACCCGGATCGCGGAGTTGGGTGAGGAACTGTACAAGCGGTATGAGGGACACCGCCCCCTGTTTCTGGGGGTGCTGAAGGGCTCCTTCATTTTCATGGCTGATTTGATGCGGGCTTCCCAGCTGATGTGCGACGTGGAGTTCATCGCCGTCAGTTCCTATCAGAACGGCACGGTGTCCAGCGGACGGGTGCAGATTCGCCACGATCTTCAGCAGGACGTTACCGGCCGTGAGATCGTCATTGTGGAGGACATTCTCGATTCCGGCAACACGCTGGCTTTCTTGAAGAACTATCTTCTGGCAAAGGGCGCCAAGAGCATCTCTATCGTGACGCTGCTGGATAAGCCCTCCCGCCGGGAAAAGGCGGTGGAAGCGGATCTGTCCGGCTTTGTGGTGCCGGACGAATTCGTGGTGGGCTACGGTCTGGATTATGCCCAGCTTTACCGGAATCTGCCTTACATCGGTGTGCTGAAGCCCGCCGTTTACGAAAACACCTGAGCATGACCGGCGATTCCCGGCAGGTGCGGGAACCGTCGCAGCCGCCTGTATGCGGCGATAATACAGAAAGGGGGGATCCCCCGTATGGTAAAAAGAAGACCCGGCGTCAGCATTCTGCCGCTGATGCTGATCGTGATTTTATGTGTCAGCTGGCTGACCCAGCTCAATCAGCGGGATGAGATGACCTATGATGAGATGGTGCAGCTTTTTGAGCAGCAGAAGGTGGAGGCCTTCCGCTTTACGGATTCCAGCACGCTGATGTTGCAGGTCAAGGGCAGCGACCAGCCGGTCCGCTGCCGGATCCATGACTATACCCTCTTTTACAGCGATCTCAACGATCTGGTAAAGGAGCAGAAAGCAGCAGGGATCATCAAATCTTACAGCTACCCCCCTCCGGAGGGGACTGACTGGCTGGGGATCATGCTCCCCTATCTGATGATGGCGCTGATGTTCGGCGGTATGTGGTACCTCATGAGCGTCCGGGCACAGGGAGGCATGGGGCCGGACCGGATGGCAAAGTTTGGCTCCGCACAGATCCGTGGTCTCAGCGAAAAGGATAAGCAGGTCACCTTTGCCGACGTGGCGGGAGCCGACGAGGAAAAGGAGGAGCTCCGGGAGATCGTGGAGTTCCTAAAAAATCCAAAGAAGTATATCGATCTGGGCGCCCGGATCCCCAAGGGCGTGCTGCTGGTGGGCCCTCCGGGCACCGGCAAGACGCTCTTGGCCAAGGCTGTGGCCGGGGAGGCCAATGTGCCCTTTTTCTCCATCTCCGGTTCGGATTTTGTGGAGATGTTCGTGGGCGTAGGCGCCAGCCGGGTGCGGGACCTGTTCCAGCAGGCGGCGAAGGTGGCCCCCTGTATTATTTTCATCGACGAAATTGACGCAGTTGGCCGCTCCCGGGACTCCCGCATGGGCAGCAACAGCGAGCAAGAGCAGACCCTCAACCAGCTTCTGGGGGAAATCGACGGATTCGACTCCTCCAAGGGCGTGGTGTGTCTGGCCGCCACCAACCGGCCGGAAATTTTGGATAAGGCCCTGCTCCGGGCCGGGCGGTTTGACCGCCGGATCATTGTGGACCGCCCCAACCTCCAGGGCCGCTTGGACACCCTGAAGGTCCATACCAAGAAAATTCGCCTGTCCGAGGA
>ERZ834694.1734-NODE-1734-length-17953-cov-3.593083_pt1 | contig 17953 bp, 14 predicted proteins | sample MGYA00519691_ERZ834694 | MGnify/ENA primary metagenome ERZ834694 (study PRJEB31850, sample SAMEA3708758) | human gut metagenome | biome: human gut; feature: human-associated habitat; material: faeces | place: China | collected 2014 ... | reverse complement strand
CATCGTTTAAGACCTTAATGTAGGTTCCCTTCATACCGGAAGAACGGGACTCGATAACCCCGGCACTCTCGAATTTGCGGAGTGCGTTTACGATCACGGAGCGGGTGATCCCGACTCTGTCGGCGATCTTGCTGGCTACAAGGATTCCCTCGTTTCCGTCAAGCTCCTCGAAGATATGGGTGATCGCTTCTAACTCGGAGAAGGATAAGGTGCTGATCGCAGATTTTACGATCTGGACTTTTCTTGTCTCCTCGGCGTTCTCCTCGTTTACGGAACGCATCATCTCCAGGCCGACAACGGTCGTGCCATACTCGCAGAGGATAATATCATCGATATCGTACTGCTCGTCGGATTTGTACATAAATAAGGTTCCGAGGCGCTCACCTGCGATATCGATCGGGGCGATGATTGCCTGATACTTCTTTACATTCTCCTCAGCGAATCCGAGAGTCGCAAGGTTTACATTTTCCTTGGTGGAAAGGACACTTAAGAGGCGTTCGTTAAACATTTTATCGACATAGCCGCCTACCTTGTCCTCAATCAACTCATGGATCTCATCAACACCAGGACAGATGCTGACACCCAGGACTTTTCCTTTCTTGCTGATCACGAGAATGTTCGACAGCAAAATTTCGCTTAAAACTTTACAGATGTCGTTGAATACGACCTTGTGCGAATTGTTGTTGTGGAGCAGTTTGTTTATTTTTCTGGTCTTATCCAATAATTCAACACTCATTTCCGAAAACCTCCTTTACTTTCTGATATCGTACGAATAATATTAGATCGATTAAATTGTAACACGATATTTCCAGAATTTCAAGACTTTTTCGGATAATTAAGATAAATCGAAATAAATTGTCAAGTTCTTATCACGTTTTGGAAGTTTGAACCATTGAAATTGTACCATTTGTTTACGGCAAATATCCGGCAGAGCCTCTTCTGGGCACCCTGCCGGATCTTGATCTCGCTATATTAATCTTCTTTTTCTTCCTTATTTTCCTTCATCGGCATCACAAATCCGCACTGCTCATTGGCGCAGACGAGTTTGTTTCCTTTTTCCACCATGTAGCTGCCGCACTCCGGGCACTTTTCAGTGGATGGTTTCTGCCAGGACATGAAGTCGCAGTCCGGGTTGGCTTCACAGCCGTAATACTTTCTTCCCTTTTTCGTCTTCTTAATGATGACTTCTTTTCCACACTTCGGGCACGGGATTCCTGTCTTCTCCAAATACGGCTTTGTGTTGCGGCACTCCGGGAATCCAGGACATGCGAGGAATTTTCCATGGGGACCGTATTTGATGACCATCCTTCTTCCGCAAAGTTCGCAGATCTCGTCGGACTCCTCGTCTGCGATATGGACAGTCTCTAAGGTTCTCTGGGCCTCTTCCACCGCTTCCATAAGATCAGGGTAGAAGTTTCTTACGATGGTCTTCCACGGGGTCAGGCCCTCGCCGACGCTGTCTAACAGGTACTCCAGGTTCGCGGTGAAGGCAATGTCCACGATGCTCGGGAAGCACTGCTTCATGATCCGGTTAACGACCTCACCGATCTCGGTCACATAGATGTTCTTGTTCTCTTTTACCACGTAACGGCGGGCTAAGATCGTTGTGATCGTCGGTGCGTAGGTGCTCGGACGGCCGATGCCCTGTTCCTCCATGGCTTTTACCAGGGATGCCTCTGTGTAATGGGCCGGCGGCTGGGTAAAGTGCTGGGCGCTCACGAGATCCGCAAGCTCAAGCTCCTCACCTTTTTCCAGCTTCGAGAGGATCTGGTTTTTCTCCTCTTTCTCATCCGCCTCGATATAGACGGACATGAAGCCGTCGAACTTCAGTCTGGATGCCGTCATCGTAAACTCGTTTCCGCCCGCTCCGATCTTTACGGATGTTGTCTCATAGACAGCCGCGGACATGCGGCTCGCCGTGAAGCGCTTCCAGATCAGCTGGTAGAGGCGGAACTGGTCTCGTGCTAGGGATTCTTTTACCTTTACAGGTGTTAAGGAAAGATTTGTCGGACGGATCGCCTCGTGGGCATCCTGGATCTTTCCGCTGTTCTTCTTTGTATTTTCACCCTGGGACAGGTAATTCTCGCCGTAGTTTTCAGCGATGAAATCACTTGCCATCTTCTCTGCTTCCTCAGCCACACGGGTGGAATCGGTACGCAGGTAGGTGATGAGACCGACGGTGCCATGGCCCTTTACATCAACGCCCTCGTAGAGCTGCTGGGCGAGGCGCATGGTCTTCTGGGTAGAAAAGTTCAACGCCTTGGACGCCTCCTGCTGCAGGGTACTCGTTGTAAACGGAAGCGGCGGTTTCTTCGTGCGCTCCCCGTTTCTGATATCTGTCACGATAAATTTCTGTCCCTTTAAGGACTCAAGTAAAGCGTCAAGCTCCGCCTTGCTCTTGATCTCCGTTTTTCCATCTTTGTCATTATGAAAATGGGCTGCTGCCGGTTTCTTTGAACCCGGAGCTTTTAACATCGCGTCGAGGCTCCAGTATTCCTCCGGGATAAACGCGGAGATCTCCTCTTCCCTGTCACAGATCATGCGGAGGGCCGCAGACTGGACACGGCCGGCGCTAAGGCCTCTCTTAACCTTCTCCCAGAGGATCGGGCTGATCTTATAGCCAACAATACGGTCCAGGATACGCCTCGTCTGCTGGGCGTCCACCAGGTTCATATCGATATCGCGGGGTGCCTTTAAGGACGCCTTTACCGCATTTTTCGTGATCTCATTGAAGCTGATCCTGTATACTTTTTTATCTTTTACCTCGTCAAGCTTTAACGCTTTCATCAAATGCCAGGAAATCGCTTCTCCCTCACGGTCAGGGTCAGTTGCGAGATAAACTTTATCTGCTTTTTTTGCGGCTTTTCGAAGAGATGCCAGAAGCTCTCCTTTTCCGCGGATGGTGATATATTTTGGTTCAAAGTCATGTTCTACATCAATTCCAAGCCGGCTTTTCGGCAGATCGCGCACATGGCCCATAGATGCTGCAACTTCGTAATTTGCCCCGAGATACTTTTTCACCGTCTTGACTTTTGCCGGTGATTCCACTATTACAAGATATTTTGCCACCTCTGATGCCTCCTGAATACATATTTTTATAACTGTCCAGATCTATATTGCGTTTTTCATATCGCATAGTTCTGCATCATTACAAATTCCAGAATAATTCCTAAATTAGTCGTAACTTCCACTGACTATACACCAAAAAGTTTTTTCTTGCAAGTGTTTTCCATTTTTAAAATGTACCATTTTTCGATGTTTCCCGACAAAATAACAGGATTTTTTCTATTTTTTAACGATTTTTCCTGATTTTTTTCTTTTCTTTTTCCTTTTTCAGACATGCACGCGGCGCAGAAGAGCCCCCTTTTTTCTTTTTCTTCTATTATAATTGTGCACCGGGCGGAATATCACAAAACCTTTCTTTTCCTCGTCCCTTTTACGATAACGCCATGTACACGCCCGGCGGATTTTCCGCAATAACGCCGTCAATTTCGAGTGCCAGCAGAATGCCGGTCAGCTCCTGCAGCGGGATTCCGGTGCTGCCGGCAAGCTGTGCAAGATTCTGCGGTTCTGCCGCGAGTGTTTTCAGAACCATTTCCGCCTCTTTTCCATAGCGCGGACGCGGTGCGGCTCTTTTTGTTCCGGCCTTTTTCACGCCCAGCTCCTCGAGAATCGTTTCGGGTGAAATCGCAATTTCCGCTCCCTGCGCGATCAGGCGGTTGCAGCCGCGGCTTGTCGCATCCGTTGTCCGTCCGGGCAGGGCAAATACCGTTTTTCCCTGCTCCAGCGCATAGTCCGCCGTAATGAGCGAGCCGCTCTTCTCTTTTGCCTCAATTACCAGAACGACATCTGCCAGCGCACTGATCACGCGGTTGCGGATCGGGAAATGCCACGGAAGCGGCTCTGCGCCCGGCGGAAATTCGCTTAAGACACCGCCTCCGTTTTCCAGCATCCGCCGCATCAGCGGGTAATTCTGTTTCGGATAGCAGATATCCACGCCGCAGCCAAGCACGGCAAACGTCTTTCCCTTTCCGCGCAGTGCCCCCTCGTGCGCCGCCGCGTCGATTCCGCACGCCAGTCCGCTGATCACCGCCACGCCGTTTGCCGCCAGCACCTGCGCGAAAAAGGCCGCCTGGCTCTTTCCGTACGCCGTACATATCCGCGCGCCCACAATCGCCGCTGTTTTCTGCTCATCCGCCGGCAGCGCGCCCCGCACGAAAAGGCGGGACGGCATGTCCGCGAACGGCATAAGCCGCTCCGGATAGCCCTCCTGCCCGCGGCCGACTGTAAAAATTTCCATCGCCATACGTCAGATCCTCCATATACTTTTGTCGGCGCTCCGAAAGCAGATCGCCTCGCTGATATGCGGCACGCCGATTTTGACCGCCCCGTCCAGATCCGCAATTGTCCGCGCGGTGCGGATAATCCCGTGGTAGGAACGCGCGCTGAGGCGCAGGCGGCGGAAGGCATCCTCTAAAAGCTCTTCCGCTGCTTTTTCCAGGATACAGTATTTCTCGATCTGGCCTGCTTTCAGTTCGCTATTGAAATGAATCGACTCCTGCCGGTAGCGCGCCGCCTGAATTTCCGCCGCTGCCGTCGCTTTTTCCCGCATCCTGGCCGAGGATTCGCACCGCTCCTCGCCGTGCAGATCCTCGTAGGAAAGTGCTTCCACCTGCACGCAGAGATCCATGCGGTCGAGGAACGGCTGGCTGACTCTCGAGAGATACCGGCTGATGTCGCCGGGTGCGCAGGTACAGCGCGATAAGTCGGGGTAAAAGCCGCAGGGGCAGGGGTTCATTGCCGCCACCATCAGAAATGACGCCGGGAACACATAGTTTCCGCTGACACGGGAAATCACAATCCGGTGCTCCTCGAGCGGCTGGCGCAGGATCTCAATGGTTGTGCGCGTCATCTCCGGGAGTTCATCAAGGAAGAGAACGCCGCGGTGTGCCAGCGTAATTTCGCCCGGGGACGGCTGTTTTCCGCCGCCTGCAAGAGCCTGCGGAGACATCGTGTGATGCGGAGCACGGAAGGGCCGCTCCCGGCGGACACCCTCTCCTTTGGCAAGCATTCCGGCGATGCTGTAGATCCGCGTTACTTCCATCTGCTCCTCCTCAGACATCGGAGGCATGATCGTCGGAATCCGCCTTGCGATCATGGATTTTCCGCTGCCCGGCGGCCCCAGCATCAGCAGATTGTGAAATCCGGCCGCAGCGATGAGCGCCGCCCGCCGCGCCGCCGTCTGGCCCTGCACTTCGGAAAAGTCCGGCTCTTTTCCGTCCTCCTTCTTTTGATTTTCTATAGACGGAAGCGACGGCATTTTCCCTTCACAGCAGTAGTTCAAAAGCTCCTGTAAATTCTGGATTCCAACGACGTGAAGCCCGCCGACCAGACCCCCTTCCGCGGCATTTCCGGCTGGAACAAGAAGCGTTGTGCATCCAAGCTCCCGCGCCTTCGCCGCTGCCGGAAATACACCGCTGATCTCCTGCACATGGCCGTCAAGGCCGAGTTCGCCGAGCACCATCGTTTTCCGGAGTGACCCGGGCGGAATCCGGCCGAGCGTCATCAGAACGCCCGCTGCAATCGGAAGATCGAAACGCGATCCTTCTTTTCGGACGTCCGCCGGGGATAAATTAATCGTAATTCGTTTCGGCGGCAGGGAAATTCCCATGTTTTTGAGGGCTGTCCGCACGCGGTCCTGCGCCTCCTTTACCTGGGCACTCACGTAGCCGACCATCGTAAACTGCGGCATGCCGTCACTGACATCCGCCTCCACCTGCACCGGAATCATCTCCATGCCCGAGACGGTGGCTGATAATACACTGCAATACAAAGAAAACCTCCTTTTCTTTCAGTAGCAGGTCGTATAGTTCCTATTTATTTTTCATTTTGGGAAAATGTCCGGCAAGAACACCGGGAAGATATTATCTTTGATTTTTGTTCGAAAAAGTAAGGATAAGGAAACCTTTTCTGCACCTGATTTCCTTACCCTTTATTATAGAAGCAGTCCGTTTGAAATGTCAAGCATTTACGAAGCGGCAAACCGTAACCGCAACTTTTCAATTGCATTCTTCTCGATCCGCGACACGTACGAACGGCTGATGCCGAGCCGGGCAGCGACCTGTTTCTGTGTGTATTCTGCTTTTCCGCCAAGGCCGTACCGGAGAAGAAGCACCTGTTTTTCCTGCTCTTTTAATTCCGAATCCAGATAACAGTACAGCCGCACCGCGTCCTCTTTCCGGTTGTACTGTTCCGCGATATCCTCCCCGCCGCCCTCCACGATGTCGAGCAGATGGATCTCATTTCCCTCCTTGTCGGTTCCGATCGGCTCGTAGAGGGAAATCTCCCGTGCCGTTTTCTTTTTGCTCCGAAGATACATCAGCAGCTCATTATCAATACAGCGGGCGGCGTATGCGGCCAGCCGGTTTCCTTTTTTCGAATCATATGTCATCACCGCCTTGATGAGGCCGATCGTTCCAATGGAAATCAGATCGTCGAGATCATCGGGCAGGCCCTGATACTTTTTCACAACGTGCGCGACCAGGCGCAGATTCCGCTCGACCAGAATGTCTCTGGCTTTTGTATCGCCCCTCTGATACGCATCCAGACAGCTTTTTTCTTCCTGTGCAGACAGTGGTTTTAAAAAGGGTTCCAAGAAAAGCGGCACCTCAAAGGGGATTTTTCTTTATTTTATGTTTGAATTGCAGGAAACGTGCCTGTCTGCTATACTGATAAGATCAGCCGGGTTTTCCGGCACTCGACATTATATTTTTAAGAGGAGGTTTCCTTTTATGACAGACCAGAAAAACGGACAGGAATATCTTTCTTTTGTGCTGGAAAAGCTGCAGGCGCGTCTTGCCGAGATTAGTCAGTCTCTGCTGGACGGACAGAAAGAAATTGAAAATATGCACGATTATTACTGGCAGAACTATACCGAGATGGACCAGTACGGATATGAGGATTACGACAATCAGCAGGCGCTGCTGCATCAGGTGAATGCGAATCAGGAGCAGCTTCTTCTGCGGAGCCGCTTCCGGAAAATGCTGGATTCTCCGTTCTTCGGGCGTGTGGATTTCTGCTATGACGGGGATGATGAGCCGGAAATTTTCTATATCGGCATCGGCAATTTTGCGGAGCGGCCGGGCGAGCTGCCGCTGATTTACGACTGGAGAAGCCCGGTCAGCGGTCTTTTCTACGATTTTGACCGCGGGCCGGCTTCCTATCTGGCGCCGGGCGGCGAGATGACAGGGGAAATCTGTTCCAAGTGGCAGTATAAGATCCGGGATGGAAAGATGATTTACGGATTTGAGAGTGATGTGAAAATTGATGATGATATTTTAAAGGCGGAGCTTGGCAACAACGGCGAGGTACAGCTGAAAAATATTATCCGCACAATTCAGAAGGAACAGAATGCGATCATCCGCAATACGAAGGACCGGATTCTGGTAATTCAGGGAGCGGCTGGAAGCGGCAAGACATCGGTGGCGCTGCATCGGATTGCCTACCTTTTGTATCATGACAGACAGAATCTGAAGTCTTCGAATATTCTGATTTTATCGCCGAACGGGGTATTTTCGGATTATATTTCACATATTCTGCCGGAGCTCGGTGAGGAGAATATTCAGGAGATGAGTTTTGATCTCTTTGCTTACCGCAAATTACAGGACACGGCGGCGGACTGTGAGGATCGCTGTGATCAGATTGAGCGGGAGATGCGGGATCCAAAAGCCGCAGAACGGTTTGCTTTAAAACAGTCGCAGGCGTTTGTGGACCAGATGGAGGGATTTGCGCTGGAGCTTGAGGACGAGCTGATGAATTTCTCAGACGTTTCGTATAAGTCGTTTGTGAAGTCAGAATCGGAGATTATTACGCTGTTTTATGACAAGTTTGCGGATATTCCGCTGCTCTCGCGGATGGATGCGGTGGCGGAGACGTTTATTGACGAGATCGAGACGCTGCTGAACCGGGATCTGCCGGAGGAGGAGCGGATTCCGCTCATCGAAAAATTCCAGAAGATGTATGAGACGATGGATTTTTATGTTCTCTACAATCGTTTTCTGAAGAAAGAGGGATATCAGACGCTGCCGCGGCGGCCGTTGGAGAAGCGGAAACTGCGGTATGAGGATGTGTATCCGGTTCTGTATCTGAAGTACCGCCTGTCGCGGCAGGCGGAGCGGTCGAATATTAAGCATCTGGTGATTGATGAAATGCAGGATTATTCGCGGCTCCAGTATCTGATTATCCGGCGGATGTTTTCCTGTAAGATGACGATTCTCGGCGACCGGGCGCAGACGATGGCGGATCAGCAGCAGGATGTACTGCAGTTTTTACCGGGGATTTTCGGGAAGGATCTGCGGCGGATTGAGATGCGGAAGAGTTACCGGAATACGGTGGAAATTGCGTCGTATGCGGCAAATCTCATTGGCGTAACGGATCTGGAGCTGTTTGAACGGCACGGAATGCCGGTGTTGGAACGGAATGTCACGGATCTTGAGGCGGCTCTGCGGGAGGCAGTGGATACGCTGTTTCCAGATGAGAAAACGTATGAGACGGCGGCGGTGATTGTACCGGATGAGAAGACGGCGGAACGGGCTTATTTGATTTTACGGGAGATTCTGGCGGAAAAAGATTTTGACTGTGAGAAGCGGCTTTCGTGGCTGAACCGTGACAGCTCCAGTTTTAAGAAAGGACTGACGGTTACCACATTTTATCTGGCAAAAGGGCTGGAGTTTGATCAGGTGTTCTCGATTTTCCCAAAGGACGAGAAACGGGAGATGATGATGCAGGCGCAGTATATTGCAGCGACCAGAGCATTGCATGAGCTGAGAGTGTATCATATTTAAAAACAGGGAGATCCTCCGAAAAAATTCGATTGGATCTCCCTGTCATTTTTATTTTCGATCAGATATGATAGAATCCTGCGGACTGTGCCGGGATGGTGATGATTCCGTCTTTGGATTCTGCTTTTCCTCCGATCGTGTAGAGGGCATCCTTCAGCTCTGCACTGTATGGGAAGGACTGCTCTTTGTCGGATGGGTTGATGATAACGAGGACTTTTTCACCCTCAGCCTCACGGACGTATGCCAGCGGATACTGGTTTTTCTCTGCATAAACGAACTCGATGGTTCCGCGGCTTAAGAGTGCTTTGCTGCTCTGGCGGATCTGGATGAGTTTTTTAACTTCGTGGTACAGGGAATCCGGATCGGCCATCTGTGCTTTTGCGGTCGGACGGTCTTTGCCCGGATCCATGGTGATGTAGAGGTCGCTGGCCGGTGCGCTGGAAAATCCTGCGTTGGTGCTGTCATCCCACTGCATCGGAGAACGGGAACCGGTGCGGTTGTATCCGCCCTCAACGGATTTCAGGCCTTCGACGTAGCGCATACCGATTTCATCACCGTAGTAGATGAACGGCGCACCTGGCATGGAAAGAAGGAAAGCGAAAGCAATTTTCAGCTCATTCCCCTGCAGACGGCGTGCCAGACGGTCCATATCATGGTTTCCGGACGGGATGCAGATCAGGCCTTTCTGTGCGGTCTTATTGTAGTTGGTTTTGTAGGTCTCTACAAACTCAGAGATATCTCCTTTTCCGCGTTTGGAGAAGAATGGCTCATCGCAGCGGAACAGATCGTTGTAATGGGACGGTCCAAAGTGAAGCAGGAAGTCCATGTGGAAGCCGCCCTGTAAGGATTTGTCCGGCTCGCCCCACTCGGATACCATGGCTGCATCCGGGAACTCGGCGTCGAGGAATTTCCGTACCTGCTGCCACAGGCGGATGGTTCCTTTGCCTTCCTGATCGTTCTTTACCAGGGAGCCCGCCATATCGACACGGAAGCCGTCGCAGCCCATGTTCAGCCAGAATCTCATGACATCTTCCATCGCTGCCAGCGTTGCCTGCGGTCCCTCATCATCAAAGGACTGCTGCCACGGTTTTTCCGGATCCGGCTGATAAAAGCCGTAGTTCAGGGCCGGCTGGTTGGAGAAGAAGTTGATGGCGCAGGCGCCGTCACGCTCGGAAATGCCGCGCAGGCTTCCCATTCCTTCCGGTGCTTCCCATACGTTATTAGTCCATACGTAGCGGTCTGTAAATTCATTGCGGTCTGCTTTCATGGATTCTTTGAACCATGGATGCTCAACAGATGTATGGCCCGGAACCAGGTCGAGCAGAACGTGCATGTCACGTTTGTGTGCCTCTTCGAAAACTCTCTTCAGATCCTCATTCGTTCCGTAGCGCGGTGCAACGCGGCAGTAATCTGCGACATCGTATCCTGCATCACCGAATGGGGACAGGAAGCACGGGTTGATCCAGATGGCGTTGCAGCCCAGTTCCTTGATGTAGTCTAATTTTTCAATGATACCCTGGAAATCTCCGATTCCGTCGGCGTTGGTGTCGTTGAAGGACTGCGGGTAAATCTCATAAAATACTGCGTTATCTAACCATTTTGACATTTTTTCTTTCCCTCTTTCGCTCTTATTTCTGCTGTATTTTCGTCGTTGAAGCAAGTGTTTCTATATGATATATTACTACTGTATCCGCTGAAATACCAGTAATTTCCTATTTCATTCTAATACTATTCTATGATTTTAGTTACAGTTCACTGGTACCCAGCGAACTGTAACCTTCGCACCCCTCATTTAAAGTTTTGCTTCGCAAAAGGAGGGCTGCTCACACCTGAATCACTTTCTTACGCAGCGAAACAGCAAGTGTTTCACTGCTGAGTGAACATTAACTGATTTTATCCATGCCACGCTCTGCCATTTCCGGCATTTTACGGACATGCTTTTTGGAGGAGGATTTTATGATGCTTTCTGCTGCGAAAGAAAAACGCCAGCACGGCTCCATGCAGGTTCCCTACAGTTATTATGACTGCCGGATGCCCGACTATTTTCCCGGCGTACCGCTGCACTGGCACGGGGAGATGGAGCTGAATTATATCAAACGCGGAACGGGGTATTTTCAGTATGAGGACCGTCTGCTTACGGCGCATGCCGGTGATATTTTTCTGATTCAGCCGAACCTCGTACATGCCATTCTGCCCGCCGAGCAGGAGTCGATGTTTTATGATACGATTGTTTTCCACCAGAATATGCTGATCGGCGGGTATGACGACCGCAGCTACACGGAAATTCTGCAGCCGTTTTTCTCCGCCCGGCGCCGCATCCAGGCACCGATTTCACCCGAACATTCCGGTTATGCTGCACTTTCTGCATCCGTCCATCAGATTTTCCGCTGCATCCGTGAAAACTCTGCTGTCTCCGATCTTCTGCTGAAAAGTGAGCTGCTCCGCTTCTTCTATCTGCTCGCCGCATCGCCGGAACTCTGCACCGATCGTCCCGCCATGCCTGCGGCTGCTGAAAACCTGCGGCCTGTGCTCGCCTATATCCAGGAGCACTTCGCCGACCCGATTACCGTAGAGGAACTTGCCAGGCTGTCGCACTTGAGCAAAAGCTATTTTATGAGCTGTTTTAAGCAGACCTTCGGACTCGGGGCCGTTGAATATCTGACACAGCTTCGGATCAAAGCCGCCTGCGAGGCGCTGCGCAGTACGACGCGGAGTGTGTCCGAAATCGCGTACGACAATGGTTTCCGCAACCTTTCCAACTTCAACCGGCAGTTCCGAAGCAAAGTGGGATGTACGCCGCAGATGTATCGGAAGGAATTTCAAAATCCGTAAATTCAAAAAGGGATGCATCAAAATATGCATCCCGAAAATCTATCTCTGATCCTATTTTTATTCCGTAATCTCCGGTACCGACGGAACATCTTTATCTTCTTCCCGCCAGCTCCCAGAATGCGACAGCGCTCGCCGCAGCTACGTTCAGTGAATCCACGCCGTGTGTCATCGGAATCAGCACGGTTGCATCTGTTTCAGCGATCGTATCACTCGCCAGTCCGTCACCCTCGGTTCCGAGCAGAATGGCGAGCTTTTCATGCGTTTTTAACGACGGATCATCCATCGGAACGGAGTCTTCTTTTAATGCCATCGCAACGGTATAAAATCCAAGTTCCTGCAGTGCAGCAATTCCCTGCTCCGGCCAGTAACTGCCGCCTGGCAGCACGGTCCACGGGACCTGGAAGACATTTCCCATGCTCACGCGGATGGCGCGGCGGTACAGCGGGTTGCTGCAGCCTGATGTGAGGAGCACGGCATCGATGCCAAGCGCGGCGGCAGAACGGAAAATCGCACCGACATTCGTCGGGTTCACGACATTTTCCAGAATCGCCACGCGGCGGGCATTCCGGCAGATTTCCTCCATAGCCGGAAGCGTGCGGCGGTGCATCGCGCAGAGCATGCCGCGCGTGAGGGCAAAGCCTGTGAGCTGTTCCAGCACCTTCGTCTCTGCTGTATAGACCGGCGCGTTCGGGCAGTGCGCAAAGAGTGCTTCGTTTGCGGCAAGCTCTGCGCTTCCGGCAAGGAACGAAACCGGTTCATATCCGGCATCCAGCGCACGCTCGATGACCCGCGGACTCTCCGCAAGAAAAAGGCCTGGCTACGGTTCATAATAGTGCAATAACTGCGGTTCTGAAAGACGCGCATACACGTCGAGCTCCGGCGCCGCAAAGTTTTCGATTTTTCTGATCTCTGACATAATATTGATTTCCTTTTGCGTTTTCTCTTTGTTTTCACTATGTTCTATTGTAGCAATCCCGCTCCCGTTTCGCAATCCATTCTTTTTCCCGCCGGTGCCGTTCCCCGCACCATTCGCCAAACCGTGCTTCCAGCACGCATCGAATTTTCTTATTTATCTGTCTTTTTTTTAAATTTCTCAATTTCCTCTTGCCAAACGCCGCCGGAGACGTTATAATAATCGACGGTTCAAAATTAAAAACTGCAGAAAAGATTGGTATCAGATTGGAAACGGCACAAGTGCATTGCTTGGTTAACGAACAACACATGTGTCTTTTTTGCGCCCATTTTTCAAAATTGCAAAGAAAAGGAGAACAATCGATGCCAAAAACAAAATTTCAAAACGTTGTATTTACCCTCATGATGTCCTTTCTGATGGTCTATGCCATGATCTGCTACAACATTTCCATGAACATCGGCAGAATGACAAATCAGGTCTTTCTGATGGCGTTTCACGAGATGATAATCATGTGGCCGGCCGCTTTTATCCTCGAGTTTTTCCTCGTGGATCATCTGGCTCACAAATTAGCTTTTTGCATGGTAACACCGCAGGATCGCCCGATCGTAATCACGCTGGCAATTTCCATTATGATTATTGCTATTATGTGTCCGATTATGAGTTTTATTGCAACACTGCTGTTTAAAAATGCCGGAAAGGAATTTGTCGCTGTCTGGCTTCAGACCACGTTCTTAAATTTCCCGGTTGCCTTCTTCTGGCAGCTCATGTACTGCGGACCCTTCATCCGTTTTCTGTTCCGCAAACTGTTTCCGGAAAAATAAGAAAAGATATCCACAAAGGCGAACCGCTTTTCCCCTCTCTTTCCACAATTTCTGTGGACAGACGGTGCAAAATGGTTCGCCTTCTGTGGATATCTTTTGTTTTCTTCCGGGATTACTCCTGCGGTACCGGATTGGATACGCTGACTACATGATCATACCAGGTTCCTTTTTTACCAATGATCGCAACATTGAAATCCTCGTCCAGTTTTTCTACCGGGATATCAAAGCCGTACACTTCATCTGTAGTGCCGTCAGAATACGTTACCTCATCTGTGGTCGGCTCGATCAGCTCTGCGCCGTCTGCCTGTGCTTCTTCTTTTGTTCCCACAAAGACATTGACAATGTTTTGGGATACCAGGCTGACGTGGATGGTCATTTTTCCGTCTTTTACCGTCAGGACACCCTTTCCTTCTTTTGCTTCATTGACATGGAACATATTGCTGTCTGTATTGAAGTCTGCCGTATACGTACCGTCTTCCAGCTCTGATGCGCTGCTTTCTCCTGCAGTCTCCGCTGCCGATGCGCTTTCTGCTGAAACATCTGATGTGGATGTACTGCTCTCTGCCTTAGATGCATCCTGTACAGAAGCGGAAGATGCGTCTGCCGCAGAAGACGCAGATACTGCAGATGCAGAAGATGACGCTGCATCCTTTCCGCCGCATGCGCCGAGCATGGATACAGTCAGTGCTGCTCCAAGAAAAAGAACTGCCAATTTTTTTCTCATAATAAAATTCCTCCTTGTATCACCTTGAAGCGGATCTTTTTCATCCGCTCAACTTAAAATCCGACAGCACACTGAGTCTCTTCAGCCGTACTGCCGGATCTTATTTTACTCTATTTTACGTTCGGAATACAACCCCTAATTATTCAGCATCGTCCTGAACGCCGTTGCCGTCCATAGCTGCCTTGGTGTGCTGTACATACAGCTGCTCAACAGCATCAATTCTTCCAAGACCTTCGATCTGAGTGTCGATCTCATCGAATGCACCGGATGCCTCAAACTGGCTCTTCCAGGAATCCTCATCATCTCCGGCCATATCGTTGTTTGCATGGTCTCCGGCAACAACCATCAGCGGACGAAGAACAACGTTCTTGTATCCTGCTTCTTTTACTTTCTCGATAACCTTGTCACATGCTGTGTCTTCCGGTTCTCCCTCTACAGTTCCGATGAAAGCGTTTGTGAATCCAAGATCATCCATCTGTGTCTGCATCTGGTCATAGGTTACGTTAGCTGTATGGGATGTACCATGTCCCATGAATACAAATGCTGTGCCTGCATCTGCTGCTGCTTTCATATCATCAAATCCAGCTTCCTTGCAAGCTTCATCTGTGATCGCCTGAGCAACTGCTTTCTTGTCATCATTGATTACTGTAGCGTCATCACCAACTTCACCGAGCATTGGCTCTGCAATTGCAACAGATTCAAATTTGTCTTTGTATCCATCAATTGCCTCTGTCATTTCATCATATTCTGCACCATGCATCAGATGTGTCGGCTGTACAACAAGATTCTTAACACCGTTAGCTACTGCACGGTCAAGAGCCTGCTGCATATTATCGATTACTTCATCATCTCTTGCCTGTACATGGTTGATGATAATCTGTGCTGTAAATGCACGTCTTACTGACCAGTCCGGATATGCTTTTGCAAGGGCATCCTCGATTCCTTTGATATCCTCTGCACGGCTGTCGTTGAAGGATGTACCAAAACTTACTACAAGAAGTTCATTCTCACCAATCTCATCCTGGTTACGAGGATCATCTTTGGAAGCATCACCTGTGTCACGTCCAAAGTATTCAGGGCTTGCTTCTTCACCTGTTACCAGTTCTTTCTGAGCATCTGTAAGTTTGTCCCATGCTTCTTTTGCTGCTTTGCAGTCTTCGTCAGTTGTGTCTGTTCTTTCCTGAACATAAATCTTATCGATCAGGGCACCAACTTCGTCTGCGGCTTTCTGATCATCATCAGAAGCTTCTGTTGTATCATCAGATGCTTCCTCTGTATCTGCTGCATCTGCATCGTCTGCAGCTGCTTCTGTGTCATCTGCAGCCTCTTCTGTTGCTGCATCATCAGATGCAAAAGCAACTGTACCTGTTGCTGCTGTCATGGAACAGGTCATGGATACTGCCAGTAATAAGGCTAACATGGATTTTCTTTTCATTTCGTTTTTCCTCTTTTATTTCTCGTATTTCCGGACAATTGTATGCACAAAAAAGGCAACTGCATATTCTGCAGCTACCGCTTTCCCATAAATACATGGTTTATATGTACCAGATATATCTGTAATTTCGATTCTGTCTGATTCATTTAATAAAAGAGCTATGTATCGTTATGAGAATACAGGTTCTGTATACCGCAGACCTTAAATTCTACGCCAAGGCAGTTCTCCTGACTTCGATCATCGCTGTTTCTCCCTTCCCGGTTTCCCAGTGGTTTCTGAAAAGCAGCTCCCATACACAGTGACGGTATCGCTCCGGATTCTCACCGGATTCTCTTTTGCACATCAAGTACGATGCAACCTTTGCGTTATAACATTGCACATATTCAATTCGGATATTCTTTTTTTATCACATTTTAACAAAAATGTCAATACAATTCGTGTATATTTTCCTTTAATGTTTGGCATTAATGTTACTGTTCACTCCGTTCACAGTAACGTAGCCAAAATTCATTCCAGATTGCCTGCGGCAATGGAATTTTGGCTTGTATGTATATTATCGCGTTATTCATTACACTTCTGTCAGGGCTTTGAAAAAACAGGTTCTGTTTCCGGTATGGCAGGCTGCACCGATCTGCTCTACTTTAGCAAGGATCGTATCATTGTCACAATCCAGTGTAAGGGATTTTACAAACTGGAGATGTCCGGATGTGAGTCCCTTCGTCCAGAGTTCATTGCGGCTTCTGCTCCAGTAAGTCATTTTACCTGTTTCAAGAGTGGTATTAAATGCTTCTTCATTCATATACGCCAGCATCAGCACTTCGTTTGTCTGATAATCCTGGGCTATAACAGGTACCATTCCATCACTGTTTAATTTAAAATCAGACCATGCGATGCTGCTTTTTAAATTCACTGTATTTTCCATTTTCTGTCTCCATCTAATTTATTGATTGCCATAAATCATTTCGTAAATTTTCAAATTTTACAAACTGCCCTTGGTAGACAGAACATCTGTGATCCTTGGATCATAGGATGTGGCTGCGTCCAGTGCTTTGGCAAAACTTTTGAACATTGCTTCTGCTACATGGTGATTATTCCCACCTGCCAGAACCCTGATATGAAGATTCATGCCACAGGCATAGGAAATGGCATAGAAGAACTCTTTTACCATTTCCGTGGACATGTCACCGATCCTGTCTGTGGTAAACTCTGCATCCCATACAAAGTAAGGTCTTCCGGACAGATCAATCGCACAGAGCACCAGGGATTCATCCATGGGAAGGATGCAGCTTCCATAGCGCTTAATCCCCTTTTTGTCACCAATTGCTTCTTTTAATGCAGTTCCCAGAACAATTCCTGTATCCTCGATGGTGTGATGGTCATCCACCTGAAGATCACCATGGACTCTGACACTGAGATCAAAGAGCCCATGACGGGTAAATCCATCCAGCATATGGTTAAAAAATCCCACACCTGTCTCAATATCAGAATATCCGGTTCCATCCAGATTTATTTTTAATTTGATTTCTGTTTCTTTTGTATTTCTTTCTGCTGAGGCTTCTCTTGCCATGGTTAAGTCCTCTCTGTCTTACTTATTTTCAAACACTCTGAATCCATTGTTTTAATGCGCAAACTACAGTTTACATTATAGCAGATTTCAAATTCAAAGCCTTACCATTATTCTTTATCTTCATCCTCAAAACGAACTGCAATAGAATTTGCATGTGCAGTAAGCTGCTCAGAAGTTGCAAACTGAATGATATCTTTGTGTATATTACGCAGTGCGGATTTTGAGTAATATACAATACTTGATTTCTTGATGAAATCATCAACACTTAATGGAGAGAAGAATTTTGCTGTTCCATTTGTTGGTAAAACATGGTTTGGACCTGCAAAATAATCTCCCAAAGGTTCAGAACTGTATTCACCAAGGAACATGGCACCTGCATTTTTTACTCTTGTCATTGTATCGAACGGATTCTTTGTTAAAATTTCTAAATGTTCTGATGCTATTTCATTTGCTGCATCAATGGCATCATCCATTGTTTCAGCAACAAGAATATAACCATAATTTTCTAAAGATTTTTCCATGATTTCTGTTCTGCTAAGTTCTTTTACAAACTTGTCTACCCACTTTGAAACTTCATTAGCAAGTTCTTCACTTGTAGTAACTAAAATTGCCGATGCAAGTTCATCATGTTCAGCCTGTGAAAGTAAATCAGCAGCAACATATTTTGGATTAGCTGTTTCATCTGCTAAAACTAAAATCTCACTAGGACCTGCAATTGAGTCAATACTTACAAAGCCAAATACTGCTTTCTTTGCAAGAGCAACAAAAATATTACCAGGGCCAACAATTTTGTCTACTTTCTTAATAGATTCAGTTCCGTA
>ERZ834694.1714-NODE-1714-length-18127-cov-6.182935_pt1 | contig 18127 bp, 13 predicted proteins | sample MGYA00519691_ERZ834694 | MGnify/ENA primary metagenome ERZ834694 (study PRJEB31850, sample SAMEA3708758) | human gut metagenome | biome: human gut; feature: human-associated habitat; material: faeces | place: China | collected 2014 ... | reverse complement strand
ACGTCTACACGGGTGGTCACGATCAGGGTGGTAGCCCCTGCCGCAATCGCTTTCGCCAGCGTGCGGAACATTTTGGCATTCCCTGCGGGTTTGATTTTGATAATGCGAAGATTCATTTTCTCCTCCTGCTCCTCGGCGGCTTTGATTTCCGCCATCTTTGCCTCGTGTGCGATTGCCGAGGCCATCATCTCCTCTGCGCGGTTCCCAGCTACCTGCTGCGATTCCGCATTTTCTGAAATTGTAGTCATAGTTTTATTAAATTTGATGTTAATATTGTCGTTGATGTTTGCAAGCGTTTTCATAATCGTTATCTTTTTTATTAAGTTTTGTTGCCGCCTCTTTCGGGCTGTCGGCTACTCCCCGAATCACTCGAATAACCGTACGCTTTATTCGCGGATTCTGGCTATTGAACCTGCATAAATCCGACCTTTGGTGCCTTGGCGAAATATAAATAATAGCCAGCGAAAACTGACCTATTCATTACCTTTGCTGTCGAAAATATTGCAAAATATATCAGGGAAAATATTGTAAATCTGTCCGTTATGACAAAATGGCAGGTGTCATGACACTGGCAGATTTTTGGCAGAAAAAAGAAAGGGAACCGCGATAAACGGCTCCCTTAAATGGTATGGTTATATAGTCCGATCAGTCCAATAGCGGAAAATCAAAATCCTGCATGATAACCTGTCTTTGCAATGGTATCGGTCTGAATCGTGGTGCTTGGTTCATAGCCGCTCGTTTCAGATAGGCGGCAAGGTCGGCGCGGATTACTTTCGGGTCGTATTTGCCGCTCTCTCCTTTATTATTGGGATAACAACCCGTGACGCGTGTATAGTCGTGAATGAGTTGGCATAATTCGTTCGGCATATTGGGCTGGCTGGGGATTGCGTTTTCTTCATGGAGCATTCGGTAAATGCCGTATGCAACTGCCGAATAGATGGCATTCTTCTTTTCTCGCCCCGCAGACGGTTTGCGCCGTTGAATATCCTGCCGTGCTTCCTCGGCTGTCTGTACTTCGGGAAAATAGCTTGCAAGTTCCTTTTTAATCAGACGGAATAACCAGTTATTGCTGTTTGGAATAGAAATCTGTTCCGCTTCCCCATTATTGGTGCGAATTGTGATGGCGGTCTGTTTGTTGCTTTTAAGTGTCCGTGCCTCCATTTGCTCCATAAAAAGCAATAGGTGCGCCCATTCGCTTTGGTATATGTCCCAAGTATGAAACTGAACAAGGTCATTGTATTCGTTTTCGTCGATCTGCTGTTCGCGGATGCAGTAGGCCACCAGCAATAGGGCTTCCTCTATTATCGGGGTAATTGTCCCGTAAGAGTTGATAAGCGACAACAAATCATGGCATTCGAGGTGTCGAAACGGCAAAACCAGATTGCAATCCTCTTTAATGCTGTACTTTACGATATTACCCTCTCGGTGAGGTATCAGACATTTGGCATTTGAAAGTTCTTTGTTGAAATAACCTGCCGTGATGCCGAAATATTTTTCCAGTAAGGGCAGGCAAGCGGTGAAATATTCGGTTGTTACGGGGTAAAAGGTTTGTTCTTCTTGCATAGGAGTATCTTTATAAAGACGAATTTACAAAATTCCGCTTTCTGCCGCAACCGACGACCGCAGAAAAAAGAAAAGGGACTACCCGATGCAAGCGGATAATCCCTTTGTTATTTCTACCTACTGTTCTAATCCAAATTTTAAGTAATCATAATAACAGACTAACTGTTTGAAATAGCTGTTTTTAATATAACCATTTCTGAAACATTGCATCAAAAATAGTTGTAATTCATCTATATTAATCTTTTCTTGTTCTAATAACGGGATAAAATAGAAACAATGTTTTTCATCATTATTGGCTATTAGTTCAGCAAGAGTTTTATATTTAGTTCTAATTAGATTCTCTTTCTTTGCATATGCTTTTGCTGACGGATAAAATGATTTTTGAGACTTGTCTTTGAAATAATTGTTAATTACTGCGGAACCTTTCTTTATTAATTTTCCATCATTTGTTAGCAAATGTTCTGCTCGGTAATATTTGTATAGAGGTATGCGGATTCGTTTTTTTAATAATTTGGGAATAGCGTCTGTTATAAATTCTTTTGCAGGAATATGTTTATTGTCAAATAAAACATCCTCAACTACATCGTCTACGCAAATTCCGAGCAACCCCTGTTTGGCAATGGAGTTTGCAACACCAACACCTACGACAAATTCTATGTCATTTCCATTTTCATCTATATTGGTTAAATCTCCAATATAGATTTTATTTGTTGGTTCGTTGGTTTTTACAAATTCATAAACAGCATCTTTAAATCGTCTCAGAATTTTTATAGGCAGTCTTTGTTTCAAATTCGCGAGTACATCAAATAATGGAATAAATGAATTAATCTTAATATGTTTAATTGGCAGAATTTTCCCATCAGACAAACTTAATGTCCCATCTATCATAATTGGCTCGTTTTGTTCGGCTCGCCATTCAACAAAAATCAAACGGTCTTTTAATTTTTCAATATTATGTGCGGCTAAACAATCTTTTAAAGAAAATAATAATTCCAAAATATTAGGATCACTTATCGAGTAGCCTAAAAATATGACAGGATGTTCAACAAAAATTGTTAATAGTTTTGCCGCTAAATATGCGTTTCTCTTTTTAAAATTAGCATAGTCATTAGACGAAACTATTAGAGATTCGGGAGAAGTAACACATCCATGTATTTTATAAATTTCTCCGATAGATATATTTTCAGAAAATAGTAACTGTTCTTGCCCGATATAAGTTTTATAGTCGGAGAAAGTTGCTTCCAAAAATGTATCCCAATTAGTCGTGATTATTCCATCTATTACAACTTTTTTTAATAATTCAATTTCTTCAGAATAATCCTCTTGGAAGTCCTTATGATTCGAAACAAATTTTGACAATTCAATTTTGAATGGTATCTCTTGCGATCCAATTCTCTTGTTTTCATATTCTTTACGGCTATCAGAAAATGCAGGGTTTGTCCACCATGTTTCGTGAAATTCGGAAGCCATCAAAGATGCTAATTCAGGAAGATTACCCTCGCTTTTCGAATCATAATAGCCAAAACCTTTTTGGAGTAATAGTTTCTCGGAAAAATCCTTTAATAGATTCAGCCAAGTAGGCATATTAAGGTAACGCCTTGATAATCCAGACCCTATAAATAAATAAGGATTAGTGCCTATTACGTTAATGTGATTTGCAAAATCTTTCTTGAAATCAGCCATATGATATTTGTTTTCAACAAATATAGCGATAAAATTCTAATTATAAAGGACCAACTTTGACCGAGGGGTTATTTTAAGACCCCTCGGAAAAGTCGGTCCGAATTTTTGTCATAGCAAGTTTTGCATAGCCGCGTCGATTTGGCTGTTCTCGAAAGAATCCAAATAGATTTGAGTGGTGGATAAATCGGAATGTCCCAGCGATTCGGAAATGATGGCAATATTCACTCCCGAACGCTTCAAAACCGTTGCGAACGTATGCCGAGCGACATAGGTAGTCAATGGCATTTCCATTCCTATCTGCTCACCCAGCGTCTTTAATTCCCGATTGACTTTCCGTAGAACCTTGTGCGTTCGATTGAAAATCTGCTGTGCAGTCTTGTGTTCCGAGCGGTCGAGAATGGGGAAGATATAATCTTCCTGTGCATGGCTGGTTTTGCTGTATTTCTCAATAATCTGCATGGCGTTCGGGACGAGTTGAAAGGACAGCAATTTCTGTGTCTTGTGGCGGGAGTAGTAAATCCTGCCGTCCACAATATCGCAGTAACGCAAGGTCGCCATATCCGTAAAATTGATGCCTGCCGTGTAGTAGGAGAATAGAAATATGTCCCGTGCAAACTCGGCATAGTCCGTCCTATAATTAGGGATTATCTCCAACGCAACGAGTTTCTGTATATCCTCTTTCGTGATGGCTCGCTTCCATGTTCGTGTCCATAGGCTCCCGACCTTGTATTTTGCAAACGGATTTATCTTTTGGAGACATAAACCCTCTGCAAGAGCCTTGTTATAGGCGGCCTTAAAGATGGCAAATTTCGTGGCTATGCTGTTGTTTACATTGCCCTCTTTACGCAGGAACAGTTCAAAATCACGCAGGAACGCTAAATCTATTTCATCGAACCGAGTGTTCAGCGACCTAAATTCAGACAGGCGGGAGAGTAGGGAACGGTGTTTGGATGCCGAGCCGTATTTGCCGAGCGTTTCAAGTCTTTCTATTGTTTGTTTTAGATATTCGCCTATGGAACAATTCAGTCGTTTGCTGTTCTGTTCAAAGAGATTTTCAAAGGTTACGGGAATATCCATAATCTCTAAACGTCGGATTTTCTTCTCGTACTCTTTTACTTTGGCTGTTATCTGAAACTGAATATTGTCCCTGTCGGGGCAGTCGTCTGTTACCTTTTGTGCTTCTGCGTCCCAATGTTTAAGCGCAACGGAAACACCCAATCCGACTGCCTTTTTGCGTTTGCCTTGAAAGAATAAAAGGCACAATGGAGAGGTGGAATTTTTATAAATAATTTCTTTGCGGCATATAACTTTGAATGTCATTTGATTACATTGTTATATGCAGTTGGATGTGTAGTTCCCTATGTGGAGCCTAATGTGTACCCTGCACCCTCAAACGGGCTGTTTTTGCCCTGAAAATGCCAAAGAGAAAGGAATGGTATAAACGCAAAAAAGACCGATAATCATTGATTATCAGTCTTTTGCTTTGTACCCCCTCAGGGGCTCGAACCCTGGACCCCAACATTAAGAGTGTCGTGCTCTACCAACTGAGCTAAAGAGGCATCAATCATTATCTGATTGCGAGTGCAAAGGTAGCTATAATTTTTATATCTCCAAAAAATTTGCCGGAAAAATTTTGAAAAATTTCTGCTTTTCCGGCCTCCGGGGTTATTCCAGCGCCAGTTTGTCGCTGTCCCACTCGCCGCCGGCGTCCGGGTAGATGAAAGGCCGCGAATCGCCGAAACGCTTCATATTCAAATAACTTTCATAGAGGTTGATGCCGTTCGCCGACTGTGTGGCCAGCGCGAAGGCCACCACCGACGGATGGCGCTTCGTGGTGTGGTAACTGTTCTTCGTGCGTTCGAGGTATGCCGGCTGCCATTCGGGGTCGTTGGACGGATTCCCGCCCTTGCGGCGCGACTCCCCGCTGCGGCGGGTGTCGATCGGCGCCTGCGCAATCACGTAGAGGCCCTGCACGTCGCAAAAGTTCAGCAGCGATTCGGGCACAGGCCCCGGCAGCAGTTTTAGCGTGTTGAATCCCTGCTCGCGCAGCGCCGTGATTTCGTTTTCGGTGATCGCCGCGGGGACTTCGCGTACGCGTAGCGTCACGGGGCGTGTGTTCAGCGACATCCGCCCGTCCTGCATCTCCACCGAGCGGAAGCCGAGGCGGAGTTCCAGATATTCGACGTAGCGGCCTTCGTGCTGGGTTTTGAGCCGCAGCGTGTACTGCGTGGGGAGTTCGGCGCTCCACAGCAAGTTGGCGGGAATACGGGCCAGGAACCGCAGCGTGTCTTCGCGGCGCATGTCGAGGGTGACGTCTTTCTGTCCCGCTGCGGCATTTTCGCCCGTCGGCGTGAGCAGCTGGTAGTGGATGCGCGAGGTGCGCGGGTTGAGGGCCTCGCTTTTCACCGCGACGGCGATCTCCGCCGTGGCGTTGCCGTCTTCGCCCATGCGGGTTCTGGTCACGACGTCACGCACGCGCAGCGTGGGCTGGCTCATCAGCCAGGCTCCGCCGATGGAGGGCGCCGGAGCCTCTTTCCAGCTTTCGAGCGGTGTGACGGACGACGGCTGCGCGAGGATGACCTCGAGCATGTTGCGGCCCTCTTTGGCCTGTTTGGTGATGTTGATTTCCGCCGGGTTGTTGCCGTCGGCGTTGCAGGCCACGGGAAGGCCGTTCACGCGCACTTCGTAGTCGCCCGACGCCCATCCCAGGTGGAACAGCACCTGCCGGTTGGCCCATGCGAACGGCACGGTGAACGGTGTCGAGAAAACGTTGTCCTTGAGGTTCCATTCCGTCAGACGCGTGAAGTAGCGGTTGTCGCCGCCGTCGGCCGCCGTGGCCGCTTCGGCCGAAGGATAGGCGAGTATCTCGCCGCGCGGCAATTCGCGTCCGTAAGTCGGTGTGTACTCCTGCGCGCAAAGTCCGCAGAGGGAAAAAAGCGCTATGGTCGAAAGGATAGTCCGCATAAGTTCGTATATTTGTCCTCCGTAAAGATACAGAAATTTTTCGATACTGCGATGTCCAGGCTGCCCAAACTCAATTTTCCTGCCATCCGGCTGCGTGCGCGCCGCCGCGGTGACGGCGTGGAGGTCTGGGATTCCCTGCGAGGCATTTATCTCGTGCTGACGCCCGAGGAGTGGGTCCGCCAGCATCTGATCGCTTACCTGACGGCGTATTGCGGCGTGCAGCCCAAACGCATCGTCCAGGAGTATGCCGTGGCGCTCAACGGCCAGCCCCAGCGGGCCGACGTGGTGGTCGTGGGCGACCGGGCCGAGCCGCTGCTCCTGGCCGAGTGCAAGGCCCCGTGCATCCCGATCAACGGCCGGACGCTCGCGCAGGCCGTGCGCTACAATTCGGTGCTGGGGGCGCGCTACGTCATTCTGACCAACGGCCTGCGGCATTACTGCTGCGAATGCCGCGACGGGGAGTATGTCCAGCTCGGCGGCTTCCCGGATCTTTCCGGTGATTGACCGTCCGTTTTCCCCGGCCGTTTCCCCCCCCCAGCCGTTTCCCCAGCCGTTTCCCCGTCCGTTTTCCCTGTACTCGGCGGTCCTGATCTCCGCCCGGCCGGATCGCTACAAATTTCGGAAATTCTTGTCGATATATCCCTGGAAGGCTTCCTTGTAATTCTCGCCGATCGGTACGTACTCCGTGTCGTTGAGGAAGATGCGCCCTTTGACGTAGGCCTTGATCGTGCGCAGGTTGACGATGTACGAACGGTGCACGCGCATGAACGACTCCGAAGGAAGCGCCGTCTCCATGTTCTTGAGCCGGAACAGCGTGGTGATGGTCGTTCCGTCGGCGAGGTGCATGCGCACGTATTCGCCTTCGCTTTCGAGATAGACGATGTCGCTGATCTTCACCAGCGAAACCTTGTAATCGGCCTTCACCGAGATATACTCCTTGTCTTTGGGCAGCGCCTCGGATTCTCCCTCCTGTGGCGGCCGTTGGTTGTGGCGTAGCTCGTAGAGCGAATTGGCCTTGGCCGCCGAACGGCTGAAATCGGCGAAGCTGAACGGTTTGAGCAGGTAGTCCACCGCGTCGAGCTTGAATCCCTCGACGGCGTACTCCGAATAGGCCGTGGTGAAAATCACCATCGGGCGGTCGATCAGCGCGCGGACGAAATCCACGCCGTTGAGGTCGGGCATGTTGATGTCGACGAAAATCAGGTCCACCTTCTCTCCCGCGAGCATCTGCTGCGCTTCCAGGGCGTTGTTGTATTTTGCGACGAGGTCCAGATAGGGAATTTTCGAGATGTAGCTTGTCAGCTGACGCAGAGCCAGCGGCTCGTCGTCTATGGCGATACATTTAAGCATTGAGCGTCGGGATTACGAGTTTTACGGTATAGGTCTTCTCCTCCTCGCGGATTTCCAGCGAGTAGTTCTTCGCGCCGTAGATCAGTTCGAGGCGTTTGCGGACGTTCTCCAGTCCGATTCCCGCGGGGTGTTTGCTGCTCTGGGCAGCGTGGCGGCTGTTGGTGAGCGTGCTGGTCACCTGCCCGTCGGCGTATTCGATCTTCAGGCGGATGAACGACGGATGGTTGTAGCTTACGCCGTGTTTGAAGGCGTTTTCGACGAAGACGATCAGCAACAGCGGCGGGATCGACAGTTGTTCGGGCAGGTTGCCGGGCGACTTCACGCTGATATTCACGGCGTCGGTGTAACGAATGCGCATCAGTTCGATGTAGTTTTTCAGGAACTGGATGTCGCGGTTAAGCGAAATGATCTCGCGCCCCGACTCGTAGAGCACGTAACGCATCATCTTCGAAAGCTCGATCACGGCGTTCTTGGCCGACTCGGTGTCGATGTCGATCAGCGCGTGGATGTTGTTGAGCGTGTTCATAAAGAAGTGCGGGTTGATCTGGTATTTCAGGTAATCCATTTCGGCCTGAAGGTTCTGGCGCTTGAGCGCCTCCATCTGCTGTTCGTCGCGCATCGACTGGTATATCAGCTTGATACCCGTGTTGGCTCCGGTCATAAAGAATCCCAGCACCACGTTCCAGTACATCTCCAGATTGGAGAACGACGCTTTGCGGTAGGCGTCGAGCGCTTCGGGATCGTTTTGTTTGAGGAGGTGGTCCGTGAGGTGGTCCTCGTAGATCTGCACCAGCCAGAAGACGCTGATGATCAGCGCCAGGTTGCTCGCGAGGTATTTCCCGTATTTTCGCCGGAGCATGTAGCGCGGGGCGATGATGGCATTGTGGATGAGAAAGATGATCAGATAGGGGGCGATATACCTCCAGGCAGTCAGCACGTTTTCCAGGTTGACGTGCATTTCGGACATCATCTGCGAGTTGAGGACCGGGACCAGGATGATGGCCGTCCAGACCATCACGTAGAGCAGGTTTTCACCGATGGCTTGTTTTTTCTGGATTTTCATGCTTCAAATATAGTGAAAGTCGCGGGCAAAGCCAAACTTGTTTGAGCTTTGCCGCGACGCATCGAGCTTTGCCCGCAATGCGCCGATTCAAAAAACACCCGGCTCTTCGGAAGCCGGGTGTGAAAGAAAGCAGGTAACCGTACTAATTAGTGACGCCTCATTGTTAGAATGGATTCAGTGACTATGAAGAATTTTGGGATAGAGAATCCAATTGGTTACCTGCCTGTGCCTTATTTGTTCAACAGCGAGGGTTCGTATAGATAGCGTTTGATGCTTCGTTTCGGGGTTTTTTCGAACTCGTTGGGGTAGAGTGCGATGCCCGAGATCCGCTCGTAGGCGGCCAGCTGCGCGTTGAGTTCCTGAAGGTTGTTCTGCATGATCTGCGGCAGGTCGGCCTTGTCTACGCCCTCGGCCTCGGCCTGTTCGTAGTCGGGGACCACGAGGGCCTTGATCTTGCCGTTTCCGGCGTCGAGCACCAGCGATTCGAGCACGAGGTACATGTTGTTGAGCTTGTCCTCGATCTCCTCGGGATAGATGTTCTGGCCGTTGCCCGAGAGGATCATGGTTTTCGAACGGCCGCGGATGTAGAGCGTGCCGTCGGGGTCCATCGTGGCCATGTCGCCCGTATGGAGCCATCCCTCCTCGTCGAGGACCTTGTGGGTGTCCTTGTCGTTTTTGTAGTATCCCTTCATAACGTGCTCGCCGCGGACGAGGATTTCGCCGGCCACGCGCTGCGGGTCTTCCGAGTCGATCCTCACTTCGAGCAGTCCTTTTAGGAACCGGCCGCACGAACCGGCCTTGAACTCGTTGTCGGGGGTGAAACTGATCAGCGGGGCGCATTCGGTCATGCCGTAGCCGATCGTGATCGGGAACTTGATCTTCATCAAGAACGATTCGGTCTCCTGGTTCATCGGCGCGCCGCCGACGATGAAGATTCCGACGTTGCCGCCGAAGGCGTCCATCAGTTTCTTGCGGATCACCGAGTAGATGGCCGAATTGAGCAGCGGAATCTTCATGGCGATCGACATGGGGCCTTTCTCCAGCATCGGGAGCACCTGCTTGCGGTAGACTTTTTCGAGGATCATCGGCACGCAGCAGATGATCGTGGGTTTCACGACGGCCATCGCTTCCAGCAGGATTTTCGCCGCCGGAATCTTGCCCAGCAGGGTGATGTGTCCGCCGACGGCCAGCGGCGCGAGGAAGTCGAACGCGCAGCCGTAGGCGTGGGCCAGCGGCAGGAACGACAGCGTGCGGCCTCCTTTCTGGAAGTACCGCTGTCCGGTCTGGGTGTTGATTGTCGTTGCGGCGAACATCACGTTGCTCGTGAGGTTGTTCACCGTGAGCATCACGCCCTTCGAGTAGCCGGTCGTTCCCGAGGTGTAGTTGAGCAGGACGACCTGGTCGTTGGGGATTTCGGGATATTTGATGTCGTTGACGCTGAATCCGCGCGGATACTTGGTGCGGTAGTTCTTCACGATGTCGCGCTGGAACTTGGTGAGCGACTTGCCGTCGCGCTCGTAGATCGCGTGGAAGTCCGTGAGCGAGAATACGGCTTCGATCTGCTTGATCTGGTCCTCCTCGATCACGTCCCAGAAGTTGTCGCCCAGGAACAGCAGGCGGCTTTCCGAGTGGTTGATGATATGGATGATGTCCGCAGGGGTGAAATCCTGAAGGATCGGCACGATCACTGCTCCGTAGGTGATGGTTCCCATGTAGGTGATGCACCAGCGTGGGTTGTTGCGGCCGATGAGTGCGATTTTGTCGCCTTGCTTGATCCCGGCTTTCTTGAAAAGCAGGTGGATTTTCGCAATCTCCTTGGCCATTTCATAGTACGAAAAGGTCTCGCCCTTGAAATAGTCGGTCAACGCCGACATCTCCCGATTCTCCCGAAAACTCGTTTCGTATATTTTCAGCAGGTTTTCCTGTAACATGACGCTTGCTTTAGGTCTTTATTGCGGCGCAAAGATAACGTAAAAATTTATTTTGCCGTATGCCGGCCGCAGGATTTATCCTTTTATGCGGATAATTTCGTCGAAAAGTCCGGAGCCGGTTATTCCCGATCGTGCTCTTTGCCGCTCTTTTTCCGCTCCTCGTCGTCGAGTTTCACGCGCCGCGGCTTCCAGATGAAGGTCTTCGACTCGGTTCCCGCCTTCAGCCGTTCGATGTTCTTGCGGTGGGTGTAGATCAGCAGGATGGCGATCACGAACGAGAACACCACGAAGGCCGTCGATCCGTTGACTTTGGGCGATATGAGGGTGAAGACGGGGAAGCAGCATCCGGCGACCATCGAGGCCAGCGACACGTAGTGCGAGACCATCAGCATCACCAGCCACACGCCGAAGCACAGCAGCGCCACGGGGGGATAGATACCCGTCACGGCGCCCACGAGCGTCGCGACGCCCTTTCCGCCGCGGAATCCGGCGAAAATCGGGAAGATATGGCCCAGCACGGCGGCGAACACGGCGACGATCTTGAGGTTTATCAGGTCGTTCTGTCCGATCAGGTCGTCGTACTGCATCAGTTCGATGATCGTCACGGCCACGAATCCTTTCAGGAAATCGAGCGCGAAGACCGGCAGGGCGGCCCGCCGGCCCAGCACGCGGAGCATGTTGGTCGTTCCGGCGTTCTTCGAGCCGTGCTCGCGGATGTCGATGCCGTAATATTTCTTGCCGATCCATACGGCGCTTGGAATCGAGCCGAGCAGATAGGCGATGATAATCATGGTGGTAGCCGTATATATCGTCAGAATCATCTTTTTCGCGTGTTAACTTGTTCATGCAAATATAGTCAAAAAATCCGTATGTGGAAGCCGGGGGCGAAAAAACCGCCGCCGTATCCCGCATTTCCGGAGAATTTAGTATCTTTGCATTCTAAATGAATTAATGTATGAACACAAAGGCTTTGCTCGAACCGATGGGCTCGTGGGCGTGGTGGCGCTCGTGGTTTCTGATTTTCCTCGGCTGCTCGGTCATGGGCGCGGGGTTCGTGCTCTTCGTCAATCCCTACAAGTTCGTGCCGGGCGGGGTCTACGGCATGGGTATCGTGCTGCATAACATCTTCCCTTCGGTCCAGGTCGGTACGTTCGGTTACATGTTCGACATTCCGCTGATGCTGATCTCCATGCTGGTCTTCGGCGGCGGTTTCGGCACGCGCACGGTGCTGGCGGCGCTCTATACGCCGGGCTTTATGAACGTGCTCACGCGGCTGGTCTACCCGAATCCCGAGGCGGTCGAGTCGCTGGACCCTTCGCTGCTGCTGGGCGGGCGTCTGGACCTCTCGAACGACCTGCTGCTGACGTGCGTCATCGGCGCCGTGGTGATCGGCATCGGGCAGGGTATCGTCGTGCGGCAGCAGGCGACCACGGGGGGCACGGACATCGTGGGCATGCTGTTGCAGAAGTTCGCCGGGATCAAGTTCTCGACGGGCATCCTGCTGGCCGACGGGTTCGTCGTGCTGTCGGGACTGGCCGTGATCGGCTTCGGAATCGGCACGGACGAGGCGGCAGCGAACGGCTGGATGCTGACGCTCTATTCGCTCATCACGATCTATATCTCGTCGCGTGTGATCGCCTACCTGCTCGACGGCGCGTCGTACGACAAGCTGCTGTTCATCATCAGCGACCACCACGAGGAGCTGAAACGGTTCATCATCGACGACCTCGACCGCAGCGCCACCTACATCAAGTCGAAGGGCATGTACACCGATTCGCTGCGCGACATGATCTTTCTGGTGGTGAGCCGCAAGGAGGTGCGCCTCGTGCAGCACAAGATCAAGGAGATCGACCCGAAGGCATTCGTCGTGGTGACGGATGCCTACGAAACCTTCGGGGAGGGCTTCAAGCAGTTCCCCGAGAAAAACGAGATACAGGCGGAATAGGCTCCGCCAATTAAGAATTAAAATTAAGAATTGAAAATTGGGATTTAACGTCAATACATTACGGCCTTTGGAGGGCGCCGGGCGCAAACTTTTCATCGAGACCTACGGCTGCCAGATGAACGTCGGCGACACGGAGATCGTCGTTTCGCTCATGCAGCGCGAAGGCTATGTCTATACGGACCGCATCGGCGAGGCCGATGTCATCCTGATCAACACCTGCTCGATCCGCGACAACGCCGAGCAGCGCATCTGGGGCCGTCTGGCCGAGATGAAACGCTACCGGCGCGCGAATCCGGGTCTTGTCGTGGGCGTCATCGGCTGCATGGCCGAACGCCTGCGCGAGAAGCTGGTCGAGGGACCTGCGGGCGTCGATGTCGTGGCCGGGCCGGACGCCTACCGCGACCTGCCGCGCCTGGTGCGCGAGGCCGAGGCGGGCGGCAAGGGTGTCAACGTGCTGCTTTCGACCGAGGAGACCTATGCCGAAATCGCCCCCGTGCGCCTCGACCGCAACGGCGTGAGCGCCTTCGTGGCGATCATGCGGGGGTGCGACAACTTCTGTTCCTACTGCGTGGTCCCCTACACCCGGGGCCGCGAGCGGAGCCGCGATGCGGAGACCATCGTCGCCGAGGCGCGCAGTTTGTTCGAAAACGGCTACCGCGAGGTGACGCTGCTGGGGCAGAACGTCAATTCCTACCGTACGGGCGACGTCGATTTCCCGGAGCTGGTGCGCCGCGTGGCGTCGGTCTCGCCGCTGCTGCGCGTGCGGTTCGCCACCTCGCATCCCAAGGATATGAGCGACAGCCTGCTGGAGGTCATGGCCTCGATGCCCAACGTCTGCCGGGCGATTCACCTGCCGGCCCAGTCGGGCGCCACGTCGATGCTCGGCCGCATGAACCGCAAATATACGCGTGAATGGTATCTCGACCGCATCGCCGCCATCCGCCGCTATCTGCCCGACTGTGCGATCACCACCGACCTGATCGCGGGCTTCTCGGGCGAGACGGAGGAGGAGCACCTGCAAACCCTGTCGCTGATGCGCGAGGTGGGCTATGATTTCGCCTACATGTTCAAGTATTCGGAGCGTCCGGGCACTTTTGCCGAAAAGCACCTGGGGGACGACGTTCCCGAGGAGGTGAAGTCGCGCCGGCTGTCCGAAATCATCGCCCTGCAAAACGAGCTGGGCCATGCGAGCAACCTGCGCGATGTGGGCCGGGAGTTCGAAGTGCTGGTCGAGGGCGAGTCGAAGCGCGACAGGAACCAGCTGTCGGGCCGCACTTCGCAGAACAAGGTGGTGGTTTTCGACCGCGGGGATCATCGGGTCGGCGACTATGTGCGGGTCCGTATCACGGGCTGCACGCCGGCCACGCTATTCGGAGATGTCATTTCCGGACCGTGCAATTAAAAGTGAAAAATTAAGAATTAAAAATTTCTGTTTTATGCGTTTCGATGAACTCGACCTGGAGGATGAAATCCTCGACGGTCTTGAGGATATGAATTTCCACGAGATGACTCCCGTGCAGGAGCACACGATTCCGGTGATTCTGGAGGGCCGCGACATTATCGGCTGCGCCCAGACCGGTACGGGAAAGACCGCGGCCTATACGCTGCCGCTGCTGAACAAACTGCTCATCGAGGGCAACCCCGACAATGTGGTGAAATCGCTGATCATCGTGCCGACGCGCGAGCTGGCGCAGCAGATCGACCAGCAGTTCCAGGGCTTCTCCTATTATGCGCCCCTCTCGACGACGGTGGTCTACGGCGGTGGCGACGGCAAGGGCTGGGACATCCAGAAAAACGGCATGCTGAACGGCGCCGACGTGGTGATCGCCACTCCGGGCCGCATGATCGCCCACCTGCAAAACAGCGGCGTCGATCTTTCGCACGTCGAATACCTGATTCTCGACGAGGCCGACCGCATGCTCGACATGGGTTTCTCGGACGACATTATGAAGATCATCTCCTACATGCCCGCCGAACGGCAGACGATCATGTTTTCGGCGACGCTGCCCCCGAAGATCCGCGAACTGGCCAAGACCATTCTGCGCAATCCCGCCGAGGTCAACATCGCCATTTCGAAACCCAACGAAGCCATCGACCAGTCGGCCTACATCTGCTACGAGCGTCAGAAACTGGGCATCATCCGCGAGCTGTTCGCCGAGCCGACCGACTCGAAGACGATCATCTTCTCGTCGTCGAAACTCAAGGTCAAGGAGCTGGCCCATACGCTCAAGCGCATGGGACTCGACGTTGCGGCCATGCACTCCGACCTGGAGCAGGCGCAGCGCGAGGAGGTGATGCTCAACTTCAAGAACAACAAGGTGAAAATCCTCGTCGCCACGGACATCGTCGCGCGCGGTATCGACATCGAGGACATCGGCCTGGTACTCAACTACGACGTGCCGCACGACCCCGAGGACTACATCCACCGCATCGGCCGTACGGCCCGCGCGGCGGCTTCGGGCGCCGCCATGACGTTCGTCAGCGAGGAGGAGCAGGGCAAGTTCCACCGGATCGAGACCTTCATCGAGCGGGAAATTCCCAAGGCCGCGCTGCCGGAGCAGCTGGGGCCGGGTCCCGCTTACGATCCCGGAGTCGGGGAGCGTCGCGGTGGCCGAGGCGGCCGGAATGGATCGGGCCGCGGAGGCCGCAACCGGGGCCGGGACCGTGGCGGAGACTCCCGTCCCGCACTCGAGTCGCGCCCGGATCAAGGCGGCGGTTCCGCCGGACGTTCCCGAGGGCGCCGTCATGGCCGGGGACCCCGCAGGGAGGAGAGAAAGAAAGACGCCGAGAGTTAGTCTTCAGGGGCGGATCGGCACGCGGTATGCCGTTTCCCGTCGGATGTCTGCCGGATGTTGCGTCGGTGCGGGGAAAGCGTCTTTGCGCGGAATCCTATGAGCCGACAGCGGGTTTCGGTCCTCCGTTTATAGCGGCTTCCGGAGCGGGTCGGAAACGGGTTGCGCTTCATGGTTCCGGATTTCGGCGGCATACGGTTGATTCGCGAGGATTGAGATTGATATAATATCGTTATGGAAGTATCTTTGAGCATAGACGACGAGACCTGTATCCGGTGCGGCCGGTGCGTGCGGGTGTGCCCGTCGGTCATTTTCACGCAAGCCGCCCCGAAGCGGCCGGTCGGCGTGCAGCACCCGAACACCTGCATCGTCTGCGGACATTGCGTCGCGGCTTGCCCGAGGGAAAAGTGCATCCCGTGGATCGCGGCGGGCTTCCCTCGCCCGAGCAGATGCTGGCGCTGTGCCGCTCCCGGCGCTCGAACCGCGCGTTCACGTCGTTTCCCGTTCCCGAGCGGGCGCTCGGGATGATCGTCGAGGCGGCCCACCGCGCGCCGACGGCCAGCAATCTGCAACAGGTGGCGTTTACGCTGGTCACCGATCCGGATACGCTGAGGCGCATCACCGCCTTTACGGTCGAGACTTTCGCTTCGGTGGTCCGCAAGCTCGAGAATCCGCTGCTGAAGCCTTTGTTGAAAGTTCTTGTCGGCGGAGCTTACAAGTACCTGCCTAACTTTCACCGGTTGATCGGTGAGTACGGCGAGGGGCGCGATCTGATTCTGCGCGGTGCCACGGCGGTGTTGCTGATCCACACGCCCGACGGCTCGCGCTTCGGCTGTCAGGATTCGAATCTGGCCTATCAGAACGCTTCGTTCATGGCCGAGAGCTTAGGGGTCAGCCAGTTCTACACGGGCTTCGTTTGCTCGGCTGCCGGGCAGGCCGGACACGGTCTCGAGAAGCTGCTCGGAATCGACGGGAAGATCCATGCCGGCATGGCGATGGGCATGCCGGCTTTCCGGTTTCCCAATTACGTCGATCGCCGCGAGGTCGAGCTGCGCAGACTGTAAGTTTGCCTGTGTCCGAGATCTTTTTGTTCGGGACATGCATCCCCCGACGGCTTGCGGGCTATCGGTTGCGTGCGATGCTATGCTATTAGAAATAAGAATATTTCCGACTGCCTGATTGCAGATATAAAGTCATAGAATGGCTTGACATTGGATGGCTTTTGTTTAATCAGAGCTATACGGGGAATATTGGCATATTGGATGGGTAAGTCTTTTATAACTATATCCAAAACCTCATCTTCGGTAGATGCCAGATTTTGACCGCCATTTACCCATTTCCCATCTTCAATCCAGCAGTAATTGATAAAAAACAAATTATCCGATTCATTGTATGAGATAACCGATGCTGCGGAATCACAATAAGTTATAATGCCTTTGATCTGTTCGTTTAAGATATATTGTTTGGTATGATCGCTAATGTCCTCGTCTGGACGGTTTTGTGAAAGGTTAAATTGAAAGGTTGAAATGGCTGACCAGTATTTTGGTTTGCCGTTAATGCGAATCCAAGTCCTTGATAAATAGTTATTAAGCGGGCTGGACAGATTTGTAGAGTCTAGCTTGAAGTCCTTGATGCTTTTATTTATTTTTACTATCGCAAAACCGGCCGGGAGTTGACAGTAAATCGGAATCGTAAAGACCCCTAATAATAAAGAAAGATTTCTTCATATTTTGAAAACAGATATGGCCCCGTTGGCGTTCTCCGTATGCACGACCTGTATGCAATATTCAAAAATATCTCGATACCTGCAAACAGATTTGCAGGTAATTTGGTCAACGAGCGAGGAAATTTATCCCGGTTGGGTGTCCTCCCCGGATTTTCTGCGTCGGAAGCGGCACTCTCGGTATGGCTTCCGAATCTATAGGCATTGATAGACTGTTCAATTGCGAGAGTATCAGTCTGAGATTCTTCGTTTGATATCTCGTCGGTAATATAATTGACGGACGAAAATTCACGGCATTTCTTTGTGCTGCCATTCGCAAAAAGATAGCAGAAAATACGGATGGTGGTGAAGATTACTTCCGTAATAATAGAAATCGGTCGCCTTGTTCGCGCCGCAATTTTCTCTTGCGTCCGGAGGCATGGAAAGCGCCGGAAGATGCCGTCGCTGTCATTTCCGTCGTCGGAGACCGGTACGATGCCGAGCAGCAGCGGCAGGCAGGCTGCTAAAGAATCTGTAAAAAGGGTAGTATTATCCGGAATCGGTCTACCGTCCGGACGGAATGCGCCCTTATCTTTGCATAGAAGAAAATAGCGGAAGGTATTGCGTTATCGCCGCATGATGCCGGCGTCGGCCGCGCCGGCTTCTGTCGGTCGGACGATCGGGGGCGGATGGGTGTTGTGTGGCATTGCAAAAGCGCGGCCCTTGTGCGAGGTTGGCGGAACGGACGATGACTGCGCTCGAATGTGTGTCTGTGCGGGGACGATTCGTACCGGCTGAAACTGAAAATGCGGGGCGAAGGATATTGTATAAATAATGTTTAAATAGGATAACTATGAGGATACAAGCAATCGTCATGCTGACATTACTGACCTTGACGCATGTCGCGGCGCAAGAAACAACTATTAAATCGACGGATATGGAGGCATTGGAATTGACGCGGGAGTGGGACAAGACATTTCCGCAGAGCGATCGGGTGGAGCATTCGAAAGTCACGTTCCACAATCGCTACGGCATTACGCTTGCCGCAGACCTTTATAAGCCGAAAAACGGACGGGAGCCTTTGGCTGCCGTCGCTGTCAGCGGTCCTTACGGGGCGGTGAAAGAGCAGGTGTC
>ERZ834694.1708-NODE-1708-length-18152-cov-3.833453_pt1 | contig 18152 bp, 10 predicted proteins | sample MGYA00519691_ERZ834694 | MGnify/ENA primary metagenome ERZ834694 (study PRJEB31850, sample SAMEA3708758) | human gut metagenome | biome: human gut; feature: human-associated habitat; material: faeces | place: China | collected 2014 ... | reverse complement strand
CGCCCCATAATACATGCGGAAACGACTCCCCGGCAACAACTGACGCACGATGGCAAACATCATCAAAGCCGTGGTCAGGTTGTCGAGATTGGCCGACAAGACATAGGTTATGAAAGCCACCATCCACAGAAGACGCTTACTATTACGGGTCGTAATCCACTCGCTGATGAAATCAAAACAACCGTTCGTATTCAACAAATCGACAATAGACATCGTAGCCAAAAGGTAAAGCACGATCTGACAAATATCCGCTACGTGACCGATAAAAATATAATTGGTAATAAAATTCTTAAGAGAAGTAACGTTAGAGACATTTCCGCCTAAGAAATCAGCATATTCCTCCGCGTACATCATTTCTACATACTGTTTTCCCGCCACCATGTAGAGTGTCCAAACAATAACTCCGAGAAACATCGCCACAGCGGCTTTATTGATATTGGTGATATGCTCTGTTGCAATAGCACAATATCCCAAGAGCAAAACAATGGCGATTATTACGGTCATGGAAGATAGCTGATAAGAGAGCGACAAACGGGACTCGAACCCGCGACCCTCGGCTTGGGAAGCCAATGCTCTACCAACTGAGCTATTGTCGCAAATCGGATACAAAGGTATATCTTTTCTTGAAAAAAACACTCCGTATCCGGATTTCTTATTTACGTATTAATATACTTTAACTTTGCTTGCCAGGGCTTTGCATTTATTCCTTAATGCTTCCTGGTCGGCATCCAACTTGTCCCAGCAAACCACCACTCCCATACGGCGCCCTATATGGGCTTCGGGCTTCCCGAAAATACGCAGATAAGTGTTCGTTGCCGCACAGACCTCTTCCTCGCCGGAATACTTCGGTGCTCCGTGGCTTTCCACTTCCGACAGGATGACCGCACTGGCTCCCATTCGTTCTTGTGTAATTTCCGGTATCGGCAAACCTAAAACGGCACGGCAGTGCAATTCGAATTCCGAAAGATTTTGTGTGCCTGCCAAAGTCACCATTCCCGTATCGTGCGGACGAGGACTCAACTCGGAGAATATCACGCCGTCTTTATGGCTCAGGAAGAATTCAACTCCCCAAATCCCCGCACCGGTCAGGGCACGCGTGATTTTCTCTGCCATATCCTGCGCATCTTTCAGCATTTCGGGAGAAATAGCAGCCGGTTGGAAACTTTCACGGTAATCTCCTCCTTTTTGCACGTGACCGATAGGCTGACAGAACAAAGTAGGCCCGTTCTGTTGGGTCACTGTCAGCAGCGTAATTTCACTGTCGAAAGGAATAAACTGCTCTACAATGACTTCTTTCACATCGCCACGTGCCCCCGCGCATGCATACTCCCAGGCGTGTGCCAAATCCGCAGGACTGTCCACCTTGCTCTGCCCGTGTCCGGAAGAACTCATCAAAGGCTTGATAATGCAGGGGAAGCCTATCACATCGGCCGCAGCCTTCAACTCATCGAAAGTTTTGGCATAACGATAATCCGCCGTTTTCAATCCAAGTTCCGTATGAGCCAACTCTCGGATTTCTTTTCGGTTCATGGTGAAATTCACAGCCCGGGCACTCGGTACGACCTGAATGCCCATCTTCTCGCAATCATACAGTTTCTCCGTACGGATGGCTTCTATTTCGGGGACGATAATGTCCGGTTTATGCTTTTCCACCACGGCCATCAACGTATCCCCGTCAAGCATGTGGAAGACCTCGCACTCGTCTGCTACTTGCATAGCCGGTGCATGTGCATACGAATCGCAAGCAATTACATATTGCCCTTTGCGTTGGCACGCAATGACAAACTCTTTTCCTAATTCTCCGGAGCCTAACAATAAAATCTTTTTCGTCATAAGAATATCTTAATTATGTACCGACAACCTATCGTTGTTACTGGTGTTGCTCACGCAAAAGGTCGTTCACCGTTTTCGCCGGATTGAACGTACTCAGGGGCACTTCCACAAACACCGTATTCCAATCGCTCATAGCCCCATTCCACAGGCCGGGCAACTCCAAAGCCTTGAGTTCTTTTCCGTTTTTACTTTTATAAGAAATGAATCCCGTATTACGGTCCACATAATCGGGCAGATTGAACTTGTTTCCTTTATAATCCTTCACTGCACAAACCAAATCTACGGGATTGAAATGCGTCCCGTTCTTGAACATGGCCACATATTCCGGATTCCGGGTATCAATCTGACTGCTTTCAAGAATTTGCAACGAAACCGTCCCGTCGCTGTTGTAAGCCAAGAAAGGACCGCCGCCAGGCTCTCCCACATTTTTCACCACGCCGCAGACACGCATCGGACGGTTCAACTTTTTACGCAAATAAATCACGAGTTCCGCATCTTCCAGTTCTTTCACATCCTCACGACGGCAGAAGAGCGTCTGCTGGACGAAGCGGATGATTTCTTCTATATCCGCATGGCTATAGTCCCCACTGTCCAATTTACGCAAATAAGCAAAGGCTTTCTGTTGCAACTCTACCAGAATACCGGCCAGCACCTGCTTGTAAGTAACCGTATCCCCTTTCAAACGATCCGGCACCACATTATCTATATTCTTCACGAAAACGACATCGGCCTGCAAGTCATTCAAATTTTCGATAAGCGCACCGTGCCCGCCGGGGCGGAACAAAAGCTTACCGTCCACACGGAACGGTTCATTGTCCATCGTGGCCGCCAAAGTATCCGTGGCCGGTTTCTGTTCGGAGAATGTGACATGGAACGTCACCCCGTATGCTTTTTCATACATAGGAAGCTTTTCTTCCACCAATGCCTTGAACAAAGCTTTGTGCTCCGCACTCACCGTAAAATGAACTTCAGCCTTTCCTTTGCTGGCAGCATACAAAGCCGCTTCTACCAAATGTTCCTCCAACGGAGTGCGCGAACCGCTCTCATACCGGTGAAACGTAAGCAATCCTTTAGGCAACTGGCCGTAATTCAAACCTTCCGGACGAAGCATGTTCGCCACAACCTTTTTATATTGGCCGGATGCCACCAAACCGTCAATTCCGCGACCTTCATTTTTCATGCAAACCGCATCCAATTCATCGTAGAATGCAAAATCACGAATCGCCGCAAAAAAAGTTTTTTCGAAATCAGTGGTCGGCACATCGTATTCCGCATCCAGAAATTCAAACATATTCTTAAACATACGGCTGGCTGCCCCCGAAGCCGGAACAAACTTGCTTATCGCTTTTCCTTCTTCCTTATAAGCCTTCCACACTTCCTCATAATGCCTGCATTCTTCTGCCGAAGGAGCCAAAATACCATGAGCCAACGAAGCGGCCGCTTTCAACTTCAAAAATGGAAATCCTTTCTTAAAAGTCTGCAACTGAGCCTCTATTTGCTCTTCCGTAATCCCCTTTCCGGCCAATAAGACCTTGTCTTCTGCTGTCAACATATTATATAATCGTTTTAAACCTTCCCTAAAAAACATTCAAATATAGGCTTTTTTAAGCAAACGGGTAAACGTTTCAGCAAAAAAGTACTACCTTTGAAGAAAAATAGCGGATTATGGAACAGAATGCTTTTTTCTCCGCACAAGAAAAAGTGCGACTTGCACAGCTATATAGGGAGCTTCTCAAACTTTCCGGCAATATACTTTATCCTGACGACTGCAAAAAGCTGAAAACTTATTTGCTTGAGGCGGCACGCCGTAACCTTATTCAAAGAAACGTGTTCGGCATGAACCCTATCCTCAATGACATGGAAACAGCCTTAATCGTAGCCTCTGAAATCGGACTGACGCGCGGAGCCATTCTTGGTATCATGGTACATACTTGCGTACGTTGCGGCTACTGCACGCCGGAAGATGTGGAAAGAGAATTCGGAGTGGATGTGGCCGGTATCATCAAGGGCCTGAACCGCATTTTGGAACTGTATGAGAAGAATCCAAGCGTAGAAAGCGAGAACTTCAGAAGCTTATTGCTCTCTTTTGCCGAAGACATGCGTGTGGTTCTCATTATGATAGCCAACCGCGTGAACATCATGCGCAAAATCAAAGACACGGAAAACGAGGAAGCTCGGCGCAAGGTGTCGGAAGAGGCTGCTTACTTATACGCTCCGTTGGCTCACAAATTAGGGTTATACCGCCTGAAAAGCGAACTGGAAGACTTGTCGCTGAAATACCTGGAACACGATGCCTACTATTTAATAAAAGAAAAACTGAACGCCACTAAAAAATCGCGTGACGAATATATCGAAAAGTTCATCCGTCCTATCAACGAAAAACTGAAGAAGGCCGGTCTGAAATTCCACATGAAAGGGCGTACCAAAAGCATACACTCCATCTGGCAGAAGATGAAGAAGCAGCATTGCGGAGTGGAAGGCATTTACGACTTGTTTGCCATCCGCATCATTCTGGATTCCGCCCTCGAAAAAGAAAAGATGGAATGCTGGCAGGTTTATTCCATCATCACAGACATGTATCAGCCCAACCCCAAACGGTTGAGGGATTGGTTGTCCATCCCCAAAAGCAACGGTTACGAAAGCTTGCATATCACGGTCCTCGGACCGGAGAACAAATGGGTGGAAGTGCAAATCCGAACCGAACGAATGGACGAAATAGCCGAACGAGGATTGGCTGCGCATTGGAGATACAAAGGTATTAAAAGCGGAGAAAGCGGAGTGGACGAATGGCTCAACAACATACGCAGCGCGTTGGAGAACAACGACGACCTCCAGCTCATGGACCAGTTCAAAATGGATCTGTATGAAGATGAAGTTTTCGTGTTCACCCCGAAGGGAGACCTGTTCAAGTTTCCCAAAGGTGCCACTGTACTGGATTTTGCCTATACCATCCACACCAATGTGGGCGACCATTGTATCGGTGCCAAAATCAACGAAAAGAATGCCCCACTCCGCCAAAAACTGAACAGCGGCGACCAAGTGGAAATCCTGACCGCCAACAACCAGTCGCCCAAACAAGATTGGCTGAATTTCGTCGTAACAGGAAAGGCACGGGCCAAAATCCGTCAGGCTCTCAAAGAAATGCAAGCCAAGCAAGGGGCTTTTGCCAAAGAGTTATTGGAACGCAAATTCAAAAACCGGAAGATAGAATACGATGAGCCGACCATGATGCACGTCATCAAAAAGCTCGGATTCAAAGTCGTGACGGACTTTTATAAAAGTCTGGCCGACGAAACGACAGACGTCAACGAAGTGCTCGACTTATACACTGAACAACAAAAAATAGAGGCCGGGCTGGCAGAACACACTCCGGCTCCCAGTGCAGAGAACTATAATATTCCGTCGGAAGCCGAACTCAAGGCTAAAACGAACGACGATGTGTTGGTCATAGACCAAAACTTAAAGGGACTGGATTTCTCTTTGGCCAAATGTTGCCAACCGATATACGGGGACGATGTGTTCGGCTTCGTCACAGTGAACGGCGGCATTAAAATACATCGCCAAGACTGCCCTAACGCACAGGAACTCCGTAAGCGGTTCGGATACCGTATCGTCAAAGCCCGATGGGCCGGCAAACGAGGCAGCCAATACCCTATCACGCTCAAGGTCATCGGCAACGACGATTTGGGCATCGTAAACAACATCACGTCCATCATCAGCAAGGAGGAAAAGATTTCATTACGAAGTATCAGCATCGACTCCCACGACGGCCTGTTCTCCGGCACACTGACCGTCATGCTCGACGATACAAGTAAACTGCAACTGTTGGAAAAGAAATTGAAAACTATAAAAGGTGTGAAACAAGTGTCCCGCAACTAAAGCGGACACTTGTTTCACACCTTATCTTTACCCCTCAATCTCGGCCAACTCCAACCAACGCATGGACTTTTCGTCCAGTTCGTCGTTGAGGAGGGATAGGCGCTTGGACTTATCCGTCAATTCTTCTACAGACAGTGCCCCGCTACACAAAGCTTCCTCTATGTTTTTCTTTTCCGATTCGAGTGCGACGATATCTTGCTCCAACAGTTCCATCTCCCGACGTTCCTTAAACGTCATTTTACGCTTTTGTTCTCCATGAGCCGGACGGGAAGTCTTTTGCACCGGCGGCTCTTTTGTTTTCGAGGACAGGTCTTTTTGTTGTTCGCGCTCAAACTTTTGTTTTTCTTCCTGCCATTCCCGATACTGCGTGTAGTTGCCCGGAAAGTCACGCACATCGCCCTGCCCCTGAAATACCAAAAGATGATCCACCACCTTGTCCATAAAATAACGGTCGTGGCTCACCACAATCACGCAACCTTTGAAATTCCGCAAATATTCCTCCAATACCTGCAACGTGACAATGTCCAAATCGTTGGTAGGCTCGTCCAACACCAGGAAGTTCGGATTCTGCATCAACACGGTGCAAAGATACAGGCGGCGGCGCTCTCCTCCGCTCAATTTATACACGTAGTTTTGCTGGTCTTTGGGCGAAAACATGAAATGCTGCAAAAATTGCATGGCCGACAGATGCCGTCCTCCCCCAAGGTCGATATATTCGGCAATGCTCCTCACCGCGTCGATGACTTTCATTTGTTCGTCGAAAACCATCCCGTCTTGCGAATAATACCCGAACTTCACCGTCTCGCCCACGACGACCCGTCCGCTGTCCGGCTTCACCAAACCCAGCAGAATCTTGATGAAGGTAGACTTGCCGGTGCCGTTATTCCCTACGATACCCATTTTCTCATACCGCGAGAAAGTATAAAAGAAATCTTTCAGGATGACTTTATCCGGTCCGTAACTTTTGCTAATGTAGTCGGCCTCGAAGATTTTGCTACCGATATAAGACGATTTCACCTCCAACGACACGCTCTGTTCCACCGTTTTACGTTTTGCCACTTTCTCCAGTTCGTAAAACGCTTCCTCACGATAACGCGCCTTATGCCCTCGGGCGCAAGGCATGCGGCGCATCCAGTCCAATTCCGTACGATAAAGGTTGTTGGCACGCGCCACCTCGGCATTCGATGCGTCGATACGTTCCTGACGTTTCTGCAAATAATAGCTATAGTTCCCTTTGTAAGTATATACGGTACAGTCGTCCAGTTCCAATATGACGGAACAAACCCGATCCAGAAAATAACGGTCGTGTGTCACCATCAGCAGACTCAACTTGGAACTTTTCAGATACCCTTAAAGCCACTCTATCATTTCCAGGTCGAGATGATTGGTCGGCTCGTCCAGAATCAGCAAATCCGGTTCGGTAATCAGCACATTGGCCAAGGCCACCCGTTTAAGTTGCCCGCCCGACAGCGTAGAAATCTTCTGATTGAAAGAATGGATTTTCAACTGCGACAAGATTTGCTTCGCCCGGTTCTCGTAGTCCCAGGCTTTTTCCCTCTCCATCCGGTCGAGAATCTCTTCCAAACGAGGGTTTCCGGGCGTATTCATACAATTTTCATATTCCCGTATCAAATTGGTCACGGCATTGCCATGGCTGAAACAAGCCTCGATGACCGTCAAATCGGGCGGATAAGAAGGCGCCTGTTCCAGATAGCCCACATTCAAGTCGCGGCGGAACACCACGCTGCCTTCGTCATATCCGTCTTTTCCTCCTATTATATTTAATAAAGTCGACTTACCGGTTCCGTTCTTGGCAATCAAGCCTACCCGTTGCCCTTCGGCAATGCCGAAAGAAATATGTTCGAACAACATGCGGTCACCTATACGCTTGGTCAAACCGTCTACCTGTAAATAAGGATTCACTAAAGCCATATTCCATCCATACAAATTGCCCGCGAATATAACGATTAATTATGAAACCCGCAAAAAGAAACTTCAAAGTGGAAAACTTTCTGTTTTCAGTGAAAAAAAATGGGAAAAATGCGTGTTTTATAGAAATTATTCATTACTTTTGCACCAACAAAATGCAAGATGACTGTAATCACACAGTATTCTTTCTTTAATCACAACAAAGAAAATCCAATCAAAAGAATCCTACTTTTATTCTACAGATAAACTCTGTACAATACAAGAAAAGTACAACACATACTTACATATGCATAAGAAAAGTGAATTAGAAGCCATGTCTCAGGAAGAACTGATAGACATAGCAAAGAATTTAGGAATCCCCTCACCTAATGAAGGAGACCGTATGGGGCTGATCTATCAAATCATAGACGAAGAGTCCATATTGTCCGCCTCACAAAAAGCCACTACTACAAAAACACCGCGCAAACGCGTCAGAGTGAGCAAGAAAGAAACCGACCGCGTATATAGTGCCTCACAAGGCAACGGCGAGAACTTCGATATGAAGAAAAAGGAAGCCGCCCGCGATAATAAAGAAGAGGCAACGGAACTGAAAAATGAAAAAACAACTCCCGTAATCAGTCCCGAATTGGCAGACCTGCCGGTGGAAGCCATCGTGGAAAAAGAAATATCTGACAATACAATAGAAAACAATGCAGAAGCTATTGCCGCCCCAGCTCCCAAAAAGAGAGGACGGAAATCAAAAGCCGAAAAAGCGGCATTGGAAGCTGCTGCAAAATTAGCAGAGGAACAAGCCACTGTTTTGTCGGACGAAGCAAAGCAGCTTCCGGTTATGGACGAACCTATCACCGACGTTCCGTTGGAAATCTTGCAGGACATTCCGGCTCAGCCCGTGGAAACAATTGACGATGCGACAGAAACCGAGGTTCCGGAAATCACAGAAAAAGCGGAATCTGTGGCACCTTCTACAGAAAATTTCTTCTCTGCAGACGAAAATGATTTCGTCGTGGTGGAAGACATCCCCATCATCCCGACAGAACCGGCCATGGATGAAACGTATATGACTTACCCCAGCCAACAACCGGACATTACATCTCACGGACTTCCCGATACCTATTCGTACGAAGCGGCAGAAAACGCCCCGGAAAAGGAAACAGCACTTCCTAAAGGCACCGAACCGGCATACGATTTCGGAGACATTCTGACGGGTGAAGGAGTTTTGGAAATCATGCAGGACGGATACGGCTTCCTGCGCTCCAGCGACTATAATTACCTGTCTTCTCCGGACGACATCTACGTAAGCACTTCACAAATCAAATTGTTCGGCCTTAAAACCGGTGATGTGGTAGAAGGCCCCGTACGTCCTCCGAAACCCGGTGAAAAGTATTTCCCGCTCATCCGAGTGACGAAAATCAACGGTTGCGCTCCCAGCGACGTGAGAGATCGAGTGCCTTTCGAACATCTCACTCCGCTTTTCCCCGACGAAAAGTTCAAACTTTGCAAAGGACATAACGACAATCTTTCTACACGTATCGTAGACTTGTTTGCCCCCATCGGTAAAGGACAACGCGCCTTATTGGTGGCACAACCTAAAACGGGTAAGACCATTCTGATGAAAGATATTGCCAACGCTATCGCCGCCAACCACCCGGAAGCGTACCTCATCATGCTGTTGATTGACGAACGTCCGGAAGAAGTAACAGACATGGCACGCACCGTCAACGCCGAAGTCATAGCCTCCACGTTCGACGAACCGGCGGAACGCCACGTGAAGATAGCCGGCATCGTACTGGAAAAAGCCAAAAGAATGGTAGAATGCGGACACGATGTTGTCATCTTCCTCGACTCCATCACGCGACTGGCACGCGCTTACAATACGGTTTCTCCCGCCAGCGGAAAGGTTCTCTCCGGAGGTGTGGATGCCAACGCACTGCACAAGCCGAAACGTTTCTTCGGAGCAGCCCGTAACATCGAAAACGGCGGTTCGCTGACCATTATAGCCACCGCACTGATAGACACCGGTAGTAAAATGGACGAAGTCATCTTCGAGGAGTTTAAGGGTACGGGAAATATGGAGCTCCAGCTCGACCGTTCGCTGAGCAACAAGCGTATCTTCCCGGCGGTCAACATCGTAGCTTCGAGCACAAGACGCGACGATCTGTTGCATGACAAACAGACTCTGGATCGCATGTGGGTACTGCGCAAGATTCTTGCGGACATGAACCCGATAGAAGCCATGACGTTCTTGAAAGACCGGATTGAACCGACTAAGAACAACGAAGAGTTCCTGATGAGCATGAATTCATAAAGCCTGAATCCTCGCACAGGTCTATATCCGGCTTACAAATATAAACGTTCCATCGTTTCCTTCTTTTCCGAAGACGATGGAACGCTTTTTATAAAAATCCAATCCAACAAGCTCTTAGATATTGAAAGGACTGTCAACGTTTCGACCTCAAGCGGTATTGCTGGGGCGACATGTGTTTCAAACGCTTGAAAAAGCGTCCGAAATAAGACTGGTCGGGGAATCCGAGACTGACACTGATATCCTGTATGCTCGAATTGTTTTTATCCAATAACTTCATGGCCTCGTGCATAAGGGTTTCGTCGATAATCTGTTTGGGCGTACGTCCGATCATCCCTTTCGAGACCTGAGTAAGATATTTGGACGAAATACAAAGTTTACCGGCATAAAACTGCACTTCGTGCTCACGCGTCAGATGTTCATGAAGTAACTCCATAAAGTTCCGGAACAACTCCCGGGAACGGGAAGAGTCCAAAGACAAATTCTCCAGACGTGCAGCCCCGCACATTTCGTAAGCTCCATACACCAGACCATTCACTAAACTCAGTACTAATTCACGCGTGTATCCCCTGCCGTAATCCGCAACCGCAAAACGAAACAATTCCCGAAAATGCTCCACCAGTTTCCGGTTTTCCGCATCCAATCCCCAAATCACTTGTGTAAACAAAAGTAATAGAAAACGAGGCTCCATACGTTCCGTACTGTCCCGAAGCATAGAAGGCGGAAAGGCCATCAACGAAACTGAAAAATCCGTCGTGGAACGCAACTTCTTCAGCGGTAACTCAGGCCGCATGAAAAGTATCTGGTTCCGTTCCAAAGTATACTCATTTTCCCCCACGAAAACAGAAGCCTTCCCCCTCTCCACCATTACAAGCAAACACTTGTCTAAAGTCAACTCATTCTCTACCGCCCAATTCAAGGAAGTCCTAAAATAAAAACACTCCTGCGCCAACAACGAACGTACGTTTTCTTCCATAAAGAGATTATTTCGTTAATAGAAATCAAAATTAAGTAGAATATTCCTAAAATGCAAGGTTACTTCCCAAAATGAACAAAACAAAGGTACTTTTAACAAGCGTATACTCGCACAGTTTGTGTATTTTTGCACCGTTTTTGAGATTATTATTTTATTTATTAATTATGAATAGAGGTATTAAGACTGTTGCAACGACAGCATTTTGTTGCTTAGTTGCGTTAACTGGTTGCAATAAGCAACAACAAGCAATGGACACGGGTTCTTACAAGACAATGACTGTAAAAACCGATTCCATAGTATTACAATCACTTTACAGTGCAAGAATTGAAGGACGTCAGGATGTAGAGATATATCCGCAAGTCAGTGGAACGCTCCAACGTCTGTGCGTGCAGGAAGGCGACCGTGTCAAGAAAGGACAAACATTATTTATCATCGACCAGGTGCCTTACCAAGCCGCGTTGAACACGGCCGAAGCCAACCTGAAAGCAGCAGAAGCAGCAGAAGCTACAGCCGATTTGACATTCAAGAGCACCAAGCGCCTGTTCGATCAGAAAGTCGTTTCCGATTTCGATTTACAGAAAGCTCAAAATAGCTTATTGAGCGCAAAAGCATCCGTAGCTCAAATGAAAGCACAAGTTGTAAATGCAAGAAACAACTTGTCTTATACCGTAGTAAAAAGCCCGGCCGACGGTGTGGTAGGCCAGCTTCCTTACCGTCAGGGCGCATTGGTCAGCAGTTCTATCCCGCAGCCTTTGACCACCGTCTCCGACAACAGCGAGCTGTATGTTTACTTCTCCGTCAACGAAGACGACTTGCTCAACATGACCCGTCAATACGGTTCGTTGGAAGAGGCAGCCAAAAAGATGCCGGCCGTGAAATTGATTCTGAACGACGGTAGCGTCCTGCCGGACAGCGGTCGCGTTGAATCCATCAGCGGAGTAATCAACACCAGCACAGGTACGGCCCAGGTTCGTGCTACATTCCCCAATGCTTCTCACCTGTTACACAGTGGAGCCAACGGTAATGTAGAAGTACCGGTATATTACAAGGACGTGATTGTCATCCCGCAGGCCGCTACATTCGAACTTCAGGACAAGGTCTTGGTCTATAAGGTCGTAGACGGAAAAGCCCAAAGTGCGAACATCGAGGTGGCTCCCAACAACAATGGTACTGAATACATCGTAACCCAAGGTTTGAACGTGGGCGATGTCATCATTGCCGAAGGTGCCGGTCTGGTACGCGAAGGTACACCTGTGGGTACAGCACAAGGTGCACAAAATCAAGGTAAATAGTGAATTCTAATTTAAGTAAAAACAATGAAAGGTAACATATTTATAAAACGCCCGGTGATGGCTTTCTCCATCTCCATCCTCATTCTTATCGTAGGATTTATTTCACTGGGCACCCTGCCGATTGAGCAGTACCCGGACATTGCTCCTCCGACCGTACGTGTCTCGGCCACCTACACGGGAGCCAGCGCAGACGCTGTAATGAAGAGTGTGATCCAACCTCTGGAAGAGGCAATCAATGGTGTGGAAAACATGACTTACATGCAGTCTACTGCCACGAACTCCGGTTCTGCCGATATATCTATTTACTTCAAACAAGGGACAGACCCCGACATGGCTGCGGTGAACGTTCAAAACCGTGTGAGCAAGGCTCAAGGTTTGTTACCGGTAGAAGTAACGCAAATCGGTGTGACGACCACCAAACGCCAAACCAGTTTCTTGCAAATCGGTTCGTTGTACAGCCCTAACAACCGTTATGACAAGACATTCATTGCCAACTACCTTGACATCAACGTAGTGCCCCGTATCAAACGTGTAGAGGGTGTGGGAGACGTGATGGCCATGGGTGACACGTACAGTATGCGTATTTGGCTGAAGCCGGATGTCATGGCGCAATACGGCCTTGTCCCCACCGACATTACCTCTGCCTTGGGCGAACAGAACTTGGAATCTCCAACCGGTTCATTGGGTGAGAACTCAACGAATACGTTCCAGTTCACCATGAAATATAAGGGACGTCTGACCGATATCAGTCAATTCGAAGATATCGTAGTCCGTTCTTTACCCGACGGTAATATCTTACGCGTAAAAGACGTGGCTCGCGTAGAACTCGGCACTCAGTCATACGCTTTCGACAGTAACGTAGACGGGCATCCGAGCTGTACCTTTATGGTGTTCCAGGTTGCCGGTTCAAACGCCACGGAGGTAAATGCGGAAATCTCCAAATTGTTGTCAGAGATTAACGAAGAACTTCCTGAAGGTCTGGAATTCATGACAATGATGAGTTCCAATGACTTCTTGTTTGCTTCTATCCATGAAGTGGTTGAGACATTGGTAATCGCCATCATCCTCGTTATTTTGGTGGTATATTTCTTCTTGCAGGACTTCAAGAGTACGCTGATTCCGTCCATTTCCATCATCGTTTCATTGGTGGGAACCTTTGCGGCCATGCAAATTGCAGGTTTCAGTATTAACATCCTGACACTATTCGCACTCGTGTTGGTTATCGGTACGGTGGTGGACGACTCCATTGTGGTGGTCGAAGCCGTACAATCCAAATTCGATGTCGGATACACATCGCCCTATCTGGCCACCAAAGATGCATTGTCTGATGTTACCATGGCCGTTATCACTTGTACCCTTGTGTTCATGGCTGTGTTTATCCCTGTGACCTTCATGGGCGGTACGTCCGGTATCTTCTACACTCAATTCGGTGTGACCATGGCCGTAGCCGTAGGTATTTCATGTCTGAATGCCTTGACGTTGTGTCCGGCGCTATGTGCTATGTGGATGCGTCCTGCGAGCGGCAAGAAAGGCAAAAGAAGCATTAACGGTATCGTAAAAGCCGCCTACAAATATAAGAATGGAGTCATGTTCTTCATTCATCATCGTTGGATTTCATGGGGCTCGCTTGTTGTTTCATGCGTGCTGTTAGTGTACTTTATGAAGACGACCAAAACGGCATTGGTTCCTCAGGAAGACCAGGGTACGATGATGGTCAATGTCAGCATGTCGCCGGGTAGCAGTTTGGCTACTACCAACAAGACAATGGCCAAGATAGAAAACATCATCAAGCAAATTCCGGAAGTAGACCATTATTCAAAGATTTCCGGTTACGGCTTCATCGCCGGTCAAGGTACGTCTTACGGTTCTTTCATCATTCGTTTGAAAGACTGGAGCGAACGTACAGGCAAGGGACAGGATGCCACTTCCGTCATGAATAAACTGAACTTCATGCTGCAAAGCATCAAAGAGGCACAATCCTTCACGTTCCAGCCGGGTATGATTCCGGGATACGGTATGGGTAACAGTATCGAATTGCAGCTCCAAGACCGCGTGGGCGGCGACCTGACTTCATTCTATCAGAATACCATGAAGTTCATCGGCGCATTGAACCAACGTCCTGAAGTAGCCATGGCATATACGACCTTCAATCCGAACTTCCCCCAATATGCTATCGACATAGATGCGGCGAAATGCAAACGTGCAGGAATCTCTCCGTCTGAAGTGTTAAGCGTATTAGGCGGTTATTGCGGTGGTATTTATGCATCCAACTTCAACTTGTTCTCTAAGGTATACCGTATCATGATTCAGGCTGACCCGAAATATCGTTTGGATGAAAAGTCGCTGAACAACATCTTTGTACGGGTGAACGGCGAAATGGCTCCTATCAGCCAGTTCCTCAGTGTCAAGAAGACCATGGGACCTGAAGTCACCAACCGGTTCAACCTGTTCGATGCCATTGCCTGCAACGTAAACCCGGCTCCGGGTTATTCTTCGGGCCAGACCATGCAAGCCATTGAAGAAGTATTCGCACAGACCATGCCCAACCGTTATAATTATGAATACGGCGGCATCTCACGTGAAGAGAAAGAAACAGCCGGTTCCAACGACACGGTCTTCATCTACGTGTTCTGTATCGTGTTGATTTTCTTAATCCTGTCGTGTCTGTACGAAAGTTTCTTAGTTCCGATGGCCGTCATCCTCTCCGTACCGTGCGGTTTGATGGGTTCGTTCCTCTTCGCATGGCTCTTCGGTCTGGAAAACAACATCTATCTGCAAACCGGTGTGATTATGTTGATTGGTCTGTTGGCTAAGACAGCTATCCTTATCACAGAGTATGCCACGGAACGTCGCCGAAAGGGAATGGGCATTATCGAAGCAGCCTACTCTGCAGCCCAAGTACGTTTCCGCCCGATTTTGATGACGGTGTTGACCATGATCTTCGGTATGTTGCCTTTGATGTTCGCCACAGGTGCCGGAGCCAACGGTAACAGTTCTCTGGGTACGGGTGTTGTCGGCGGTATGTTAATCGGTACTTTGGCGCTACTCTTCATTACTCCTGTATTCTTTATCGTATTCCAATACTTGCAAGAAAAGGTTCGTCCGCCTTTGCATGAAGAAGCAGACGCCCAAGTATTAGCAGAACGCCAAAAGAGTTTAGAAGAACGCAGTGCATTTAAAAGCGAAAAAGACGAACAATGAAAAAGATAATTATGACCATGACCACGGCTGCTCTGTTGAGCAGTTGCGGTCTATACAAAAGCTACGAACGCCCGGCCGACATTCAGACTGACGGTCTGTACCGCAGCGACAACACTCAAAGCAGCGACTCATTGGGCTTAGCTTCATTCGCATGGAGAGAAATCTTCACGGATCCCCAACTGCAGACTCTGATTGAAAGAGGGTTGGCACAAAACACGAACTTACGTAGTGCCCAACTGCAAATCGAACAGTCCGAAGCCTCGCTGAAGGCTGCCAAATGGGCTTATATCCCCAGCCTCGCTTTCGCTCCGCAAGGTTCGTTGGCCGGTGTGGATTGGGGAAAAGCCACACAAACTTATACCATTCCGGTATCAGCCTCTTGGCAAATAGACATCTTCGGAAGCCTGCACAATGCCAAAAAGCGTGCGCAAGCCCAACTTGAGAACAGCCAGGCTTACAAACAGGCCGTACAGTCTCAGTTGATTGCGGCAATCGCCAACTATTACTACTCGCTGGCCATGCTGAAAGACCAGTTGGCCATCAGCCAGGAAACGGAAAAACTGTGGAAGGTGAACGTCGAAACCACCCGTGCCTTGATGAATGCCGGTCAAAGCAACATGGCAGCCGTGTCGCAGACTGAAGCCAACTACTATAGCATTTGCACGCAAATCACGGACTTGAAACAGCAAATCAGTGATTTGGAAAATGAGTTCTCTGCCCTGTTGGGTGAAGCTCCGCAAAAGTATGCCATCGGCTCTATGAACAATTGGAAGGTTCCGGCCCGCATGTCGGCGGGTATTCCGGCTGCCGCACTGGCCAACCGTCCGGACGTGAAACAGGCAGAAACCCAGTTGGCCGTAGCATATTACGCCACCAACGAATCGCGTGCCGCTTTCTACCCGGGCTTGAACTTAAGCGGTGCTATAGGCTGGACGAACGACCTCGGTACCCTGCCGGTCAATCCGGGCAAATGGATATGGAATGCCATGGCGTCGCTGACACAACCCATTTTCCAGAACGGAAAGTTGCGTGCACAATATAAAATCTCAAAAGCACAGCAGGAACAGGCCAAGCTTTCATTCCAACAGACTTTATTGGATGCCGGAACGGAAGTCAATGCAGCCTTAACCAAAATACAGGCCACAGGAGAAAAAGACGGTTTGTACACCAAACAGATCGCTTCTTTGGAAACGGCTGTAAAAAGCACGCAAGCATTGATGATGAACTCGTCGACCAACTACCTGCAGGTGTTGACAGCCCAACAGACTTTGCTGACGGCACAGATGTCGCAAATCAGCAATAAATTCAGCCAAATACAGGCTGCCATCGAGCTGTATCAGGCTTTGGGCGGAGGCTACGACGAATAAAGTAACTACCTCTTTTTATAAACCAAGCGAAGACGGCTTCCGGCAAATTGTCCGGAGGCCGTCTTCCTTTCCACATGCATCCCGCCCATCCAAGGCATACGGCAGAAGCCACGGGACGGAGATGTCCGCACAAAGACGCAGGCTTTCATCTTGTCAACAGAATTCCGTATTTTACCATCTTCCTGACAGAAAAAAGCCGGATTCCCCAACCCACACTTTCGCATACGACATCCATTCAGGAAGTATTCAGGGCTATTTTGAATACACTTATTTGCCATTCTGGCGGAAACTTGAACCAAATTAAGCAAAATTAAGAATCAATCTCAGCCAAACTTTTTTTCATTTGGAGCAAAATAACATTTTTTTCTCCTCTTATTGTTCAGACGACATCCTCAAACGGCCATGAACGGCAACCGAAAACGGGGTAACGATATGACGCAGACGGCCGTTTTTCTTCTATTCGATGCCTCTCCACCTTCAAAACCCCAGTGTCAAATGGTCTGGCCAACCCATCTTTGTACTTACAACTTCTCCCCCAACGAACGCCGACCGCATTTTCCCGCCCGACATAATGGGAGCCTCGTCCACCCTATCGCTTCCAAATCGTTTTCTTCCCACCGCGTGAGAATCGCATATTTCTGTAAACCGTCGCATCCACGTGCAAATAACGATTCCTGCAGGACATGGAATGACATTCTGACAATCTGTCCGGCTCCTTTTGCAATACCCCACACGGTTCAAGGAAGCACAAAAAATCCCGATAGCCTCTTGCTATCGGGATTATTGTATACTTGCCACCGTTCCTGTCAGAAAGGCAGGTCGTCTTTAGAATCTCCTGCCGAAAAATCAACAGGTGCCGCATCCGAAACCGGAGGGAAAGGCACCGGTCCTGCGGGAGATTCGGCCGGAGCTGTCGCGCGCTCCACTTTCCAAGCACGAATACTATTGTACCACCGGCCATTATATTCACGCGCATCTATATCGAAAGACACGGTAAGCTGGTCGCCGATCTTAATGGCGAACTGTGCAATCTTATCTGCGCCGAAAACGTCAAAACACATTTTTCTGGGATATTGCTCCTGAGTTTCCAACACATATTCCTGCACTTTCCACTCCGAACCGGTACGCTGAGAAACGCCACCCCGCTCAGGTAACACAGCAATAATTTTTCCTGTAATTTCCATATTTCTACATTAACTGTTTAGTGATGCGAAATTACAACTTATTTTCTACTTTCTCGAATTTTAAATTATTTTTTTTGTTCCGTTCTACTTAAATATGTAAATTTGCTGAATATAATTCTAAAAATACCACATTATGAGATTTATCGTATCAAGCTCTGCACTTTTCAATCGCTTGCAGACGATTGGACG
>ERZ834694.1707-NODE-1707-length-18156-cov-5.208000_pt1 | contig 18156 bp, 13 predicted proteins | sample MGYA00519691_ERZ834694 | MGnify/ENA primary metagenome ERZ834694 (study PRJEB31850, sample SAMEA3708758) | human gut metagenome | biome: human gut; feature: human-associated habitat; material: faeces | place: China | collected 2014 ... | reverse complement strand
TTTTCCCGGGGCTGGGCGAAAATATCCTGCGGGAGCATCCCGTATTCGCCTTTTTGGCGGGCGGCACGGTCAGCGGCGGCACCGTGGAGCCAGACCGCACAGGCGGCGGCTTCGCAGGCGGACAGACCGCAGGCCAGCAGGGCCGACATCATACCGGCCAGCACATCGCCGCTGCCCCCGCGCGACAGGCCGGGGTTGCCGGTGGGGTTCACCGCGCACCGGCCATCCGGGGCCGCGATGACCGTCTGCGCCCCCTTGAGCACGACCACGGCGTTCCACGCTCTGGCAAACCGCAGGGCGGTACCCTCCCGGTCGGCGTGGATGGCCGCAGCGGACAACCCGGTCAGCCGGGCCATCTCACCGGGGTGGGGCGTTAAAATCAGTTCACCCTTCGGATGAAGCGTTTTTCCAGCTTGCAGCAGGTCGGCGGCAGCGTTCAGGCCGTCGGCGTCCAGCACGGCACTGCCCGCAAAGCCGGGCAGGAGCGTTTGCACCAGCGTCCGAGTCTCGGCAGCGCGGGCCGCGCTCTGGGCCGTGTAGCCCAGACCCGGCCCCAGCAGAAGGACGGTCGCCTTCTGGCGCTGGATGCGGGGGATGCTCTCCGGCGCGATGCCCCCTTCGGCCCCGGCCTCGCAGGGGCAGAGGCAGCACTCCGGCAGGCGGGCAGACACCGCCGCCAGCACCGGTTCCACGCTGGCCAGCGTGACGATACCCGCGCCGGTGCGCAGAGCGCCCTCCACCGCCAGCGCTGCCGCGCCCCGGTAGCTGGCGCTGCCTGCCACGGCCAGCACGGCCCCGAAGGTGCCCTTGTGGCTGTCCCGCGGGCGGGGGCGAAGACACGTCCAAACATACGCGGCGTCTGTTTTCATAAGGTTTACACCTCTCCCTGCAAATAGTTCCGGATCTCCTTCTCGACCTCCTGCACTTCCTGATGGAACATGCGGGCCGAGACGCGGAGGGCACCGTGACCCAGAATGATGATCTGTTCCATGCCGTCGGAGGTGGCCACGCGGACCCGCCGCCCCTTGCCGATCTCGTGAGTGACATGCTCGATGAACATATCCGCCGTCTCGGCCTCCTTGGTGTAGACGACGTGGATGTTGTGATATTGCTCGATGACGCCGGGGCTGCCCGGCACACGGTAGGCATCGAACACGAGGATGAGTACACACTTTTTGAACCCCTGATAGTTGCACAGGATGTCCATCAGCTTCTTGCGGGCGGCATCAAGGCTCTGTTTGGAGAGCTCGTTCAGCTCATCCCACGCAAAGATGATGTTGTAGCCATCCACCAGCAGGTATTCGGGCGCGATCTCCCACTGCTCGGCGTCAAAATCCGGGCGCTCGGTCTTCCGGGTCGGGCGGAATGCGGCCAGCGGGTCCCGCTTGATGGGGCCGTAGGTGCGCTCGAAAATTTTGAGCAGCTCGGCGTCCTCTTCCAGCGTGGCGCGGTAGGCGGCCATCCGGCGGGGCCGGGCAGCGGCCTCTTCCGCCGGGCGGGCGGTCTTGCCCCAGCCGCTGTCCACGTGCATGTGGCTGCGCACCTGTTCCCAGGGCACCACGAACCCTGCCCCATGGGAGCAGAAGACCGAATCCGCCGGGTTGTCGAGGTCGTGTTCCGGCTCGTAGCCGATGGCCGCCAGCACCTCGTCGGTGTTGTGGCAGGGGCGGTAGCCGTCCAGCGTCAGACTCAGGTGCCCCCGGCCCCGCGTGTAGCCCACTACGTCCATCGGGTAGCTGCGCATCGTGGAGGCCGGAGCTGTGCCGGTCAGGGTGGCCGTCTGGCCATCCGGAGCCGTCTGGGGCGGGTCGAAGCTGCCGCCCATCTGCTGGATGTCGTTCATCGCACGGCCCACATTCTCGGCCGGAAGTTCCAGCCGGAAGGCGTACCACGGCTCCAGCAGCTGCGCTTTGTGGATCTGCGCGGCCATCATCAGGCCCTGCCGCACCGCGCGGTAGGTCGCCTGCCGGAAGTCGCCGCCCTCGGTGTGCTTGAGGTGGGCGCGGCCCGCGATGAGGGTGATCTTCACATCGGTCAGCGGGGCACCGGCCAGCACACCGAGGTGCTGTTTTTCTTCGAGATGGGTCAGCACCAGACGCTGCCAGTTCTTGTCCAGCACCTCTTCGCGGCAGTCGGCCGCAAACTGCATCCCGCTGCCGCGGGGCAGAGGTTCCAGCTTGAGGTGGACTTCGGCATAGTGGCGAAGCGGCTCATAGTGGCCCACGCCCTCGATGGCCTCGGTGATCGTCTCCTTATATAAAATGCCGCCGGGGCCGAAGCGCACCTCCAGCCCATAGCGCTCTGCCAGCAGGCTCCGGAGCACCTCCAGCTGGATCTCGCCCATGAGCTGGACGTGGATCTCGCCCAGCGTCTCGTTCCAGACGACGTGGAGCTGGGGTTCCTCTTCTTCCAGCCGGTGGAGCTTGCCGAGGGCTGCGTGGACGTCGGCCCCCTCCGGCAGAAGCACCTGATAGCTCAGCACCGGCTCCAGGACCGGCAGGTCGCCGTCCCGCTCTGCGCCCAGACCCTCGCCGGGGCGGGCTTTGGTCAGGCCGGTGACGGCGCAGACCTGCCCCGGCCCGATGCGCTCGGCCAGCGTATACCTGGCACCGGAATAAAGGCGGAGCTGGTTGGCCTTTTCGGTCCAGGGCTCCCCGTCCACTTCGCCGGTGAGCTGGGCCTTGACCTTCAGTTCGCCGCCGGTCACGCGCAGCCAGGTCAGCCGGGCCCCCTGCTCATCCTGCGAGATCTTGAACACCCGTGCGCCGAAAGCCTCCAGCGCGGGAGCCGGGCGAGTGAAGCGGTCCAGCCCGGCCAAAAGCTCGTCCACACCCTCCAGCCTGAGCGCTGCGCCGAACCAGCATGGAAAAACATGCCGCCGGGCGATGGCCGGGAGAATGTCGGCATCGGTCAGCTCCCCTTTGTCGAGGACGGTTTCCATCAGCCGCTCGTCGCAGAGGGCCAGCGCTTCGTCGCGGGCGGACGCATCGGCCCCGAAATCCACAAAGCCGTCCCCCAGCCGATGGTTGAGCTGTTCCAGCAGCGCCTCCCGGCCGGGGCCGGGCAGGTCCATTTTATTGAGGAAAACGAAGGTCGGGATGTGATACCGCCGCAGCAGACGCCAGAGCGTTTCGGTGTGGCTCTGGACGCCATCAGTGCCGCTGATGACCAGCACTGCATAATCGAGCACCTGCAGGGTGCGCTCGGTCTCGGTGGAAAAGTCCACATGGCCGGGGGTATCCAGCAGGGTGAAGTCGGTGTTTCCTGCCGTCAGCAGGGCCTGTTTGGAAAAGATGGTGATGCCGCGCGCCTTTTCCAGCGCGTCGGTGTCGAGAAAGGCGTCCTTGTGGTCCACGCGGCCCAGCTTCCGGATGGCACCGGCGCGGTAGAGCATGGCTTCGGAAAGGGTGGTCTTGCCGGAGTCCACATGGGCGAGGATGCCCACCACCAGCTGCTTGTGCGGGTTCTCCATGGTCTGCACCCTTCCTTATAAAAAGCTGATACAGAGTGCCACCACTACCAGCGGCACCCCCAGCACCAGATTGGAGAGCATACTGCAATAGGTACGCTCCTCTGGCTCCAGCTCCTCAAAGGAGACGATCTTCTCGTCGGCATAGTCCATGATGGAGCGGGTGGCGTGGAACTTTTTCTGCGGCTTGATCCCCTTGAGCTCTTCGAGCAGATGGTGGATGGTCAGGCCGTCCAGCCGCATATAGTCCACCCACGCCCAGATGAGCAGCACCACGCCGCACAGAAAGCCCGGTGCCTCCCACATGGAGAAGGTGCCGTCGCTGACATACCGTTCCCACAGCAGCATCAGCACAGCCACGATGGAAGTGCGGGTCACAGTCTTATATAAGATGGGATGAAGCATATAGCCTTTGTACATCGCGCGTAGTTTTTTCATGGTTTGCTCCTTATTCCGATACAGATACATTTTATTGTAGCATGTTTTTATGAAAAAAGATAGCAGAATCGTCCGTGGTGAAAAAACAGTCCACTTTTTTTTTGGAAGCCTGCCGCTTCCCGCAGCCACCCGGTGCTTTGGATTCTTTTGCATTTTTCCGCTGCTGCTTTTCATGCAAAAGCAGCTGTCACCCTTTTGTTTCCAATTTATTGCTTTAATCCATTGACTTCTTTTCAATACAGTGCTAAAATATCCGAAGTGCGACATTTGCCCTTCCTGTGCATTTTTTCGTGGAGGACAGGCCACACTCGTTCAGGAATAGGAAAAAACGGCGCAGGCAGACCACCTGTGCCAGAGATCTGGGAGGATCCATCCATGAGTATCAATTTTGAGTCTCACAAGCTCGACCGCCGCAGCTTCCTCAAGGGCGCAGGCATGGTCGGCGCAGCTGGGCTGCTGGCTGCCTGCGGCGGCAAGTCCGACAACGGCAGCACCGGCGGCTCTACCAGCGGTGCCGCAGCCCCCAACACCACCGGCGCCACCCCGCTGAAGGAGTTCATCTCCTTTGAGAGCGGCAACCGCGAGCTGGAGAGCTGGAACATGCTGTACACCCAGAAGGCTGAGGACGCCAACGTGGTCACCAACCTGTGGGACGGCCTGCTGAGCTTCGACTGCTACGGCAAGGTCGTGCCCGCCATCGCTTCTTCTTGGGAGCACAACGACGATTCTACCGTCTGGACCTTCCACCTGCGCGATGACGTCGACTGGGTGGATGTCAACGGCGAAGTGAAGGACCACCTGACCAGCAAGGACTTCCTGGTCGGCTTCGAGTGGGTCATGAACGCCTACAAGAATGAGGCCAACAACACCTCCATGCCCAACGATACCGTCGTGGGCGCTGCCGATTACTACGAGCAGACCAAGGCAGCCGGCGACGCTGCTGCCGACATGACCTATGAGGACATGCTGGCTGCCGGTGTCGGCATCGAGGCTCCCGATGACTACACGCTGGTCTTCACCTGCAAGGATCCCTGCCCGTATTTCGACACCGTGGCGGCTTACAACAGCTTCTACCCCGTCGCTCCCGCCCTGCTCGACGAGCTGGGCATCGAGGGCTTCCGCGGCTGCGACAACACCACCATGTGGTACAACGGCCCGTACGTCGTCGAGGAGTATATCCAGGGCAACACCAAGAGCTATATCCCCAACCCCAGCTACTACGATGCAGCCAACGTCAGCCGCTTTGAGCGCATGACCATCACCATGATCTCCGATGGCTCCATCAGCCTGCAGCTGTACGAGAACCGTGAGCTGGACGAGGTCGATCTGGGCGAGAGCAGCATCGCCACTATCCAGGCCGATCCTTCTAACGTGTTCAACCAGCAGCTGTGCGAGAAGCGCCCCAAGAAGTTCAGCTACTGCTTCATCTTCAACTACGACAAGCGCAAGGCCGACGGCACCGCCGATGAGAACTGGAACAAGGCCATCGCCAACAAGGCATTCCGCCAGTGCTTCTCCAAGGGTCTGGAGCTGTCCAAGTTCTACTCTCGCTACAACCCCATCAACCCGCTGAAGTGCGAGAACGACTTCTTTACCATGAGCGGCCTGTGCTACACCACCGACGGCACCGATTACACCAGCCTGGTCGCCAAGGAGCTGGGTCTGGACGGCGAGAAGTATGATGGCAAGACCATGAAGCGTCTGCGCGCCAACAACGGCGACATCACCGACCTGAAGAAGCAGGCCATGGACGAGCTGAGCGCCATCGGCGTCACCTTCCCGGTGCACTGCTCTTACTATATCCTGGCCGGTTCCACCACCGCTCTGGACAGCGCGACCGTTTTGAAGCAGTGCTTCACCGACAGCTTCGGCGATGACTTCATCGTGCTGGACATCGAGACCTTCGTCTCCTCCACCATGAAAGAGGTCGTGGCACCCAAGCTGCAGAGCTTCGTCCACATGGGCTGGGGCGCTGACTTCGGCGATCCCATCAACTTCCTGACCCAGATCATCGTCCACGACGACAACGCTTACTACAGCTGCAACATGACCAACATCGAGGGCATCGCCGAGAACGGTGCCGCCGATTACCAGAAGGATCTGGTGGCTGCCTACGAGCAGTTCACCGACCTGGTCAACGAGGGCCGCGTCATCGTCAACGACACCGATGCACGCTACGCTGCCTTCGCAAAGGCTGAGGCCTACTTCCTGGAGGAGAATCTGATCTTCCCCACCGTCTACGATGTGACCTGGTGCCTGACCCACGCCAACGAGTACAGCAAGATCAACGCCATGTACGGCCCCTGCAACTACAAGGCGGTCAACTGGGAGACCAGCGAAGAGGCTTACACCACCGAGCAGTACGAGGAGTTCGCCGCTGCTTTCGATGCAGCCACCCAGGCCTGATCGGTTTTTGAGCGCATTCTAAGTTAAGCACTTTTCCCCCGGCGGGAGCTGTTCGCAAAGCGGATGGCTCCCGCTCTTTTATTATATAAAGCGTTTCGCACCTGTTCGTTTGTGAAGAACAATTTCGGTTGTTTTGTGTTTCAAAAACAGTGTTAAACTTTTTGCATCCTTCGTCAGACAAAAACAAATATATTTCATCATTTTCCACAGTCTGTCTTTCTTTTTTGAAGAAGTTCCTGTCCATGCTCCATTGACAGCTTATTCTTTTAATGATATAATAATCAGCGTGTTAAGGTTTTGCGGGAGGAGCACAGGCACAGACAGAGGGGTCTGTATCTGCGCTCTTTTGTATTCCTCAGCAGTACAGGAGATGCGAAGCTCCCGCAAAGGAGTGGGAAACAAGCAGGACAACGCGCCCTGCACCATGCACCGAAGCACGGAAAAAATTTTAGGGAGGATAACACAATGAACATCAATCACGAGTCTCATGCAATCAGCCGCCGCAGCTTTCTGAAGGCTTCCGGCGTTGTTGGTGCCGCCGGCATCCTGGCAGCCTGCGGCGGCGGCTCCAGCAGCTCCACCGCTGCTTCTTCCGGCGCAACCAGCGCCCCCAACACCACCGGCGCTACTCCGCTGAAGGAGTTCATCTCCTGGGAGGGCACCAACCGTGAGCTGGAGAGCTGGAACATGCTGTACAGCCAGATGGCTTCCGACATGAATGTCACCACCAACCTGTGGGAGGGCCTGCTGAGCTTTGACTGCTACGGCAAGGCTGTGCCTTCCGTGGCCAAGGAGTGGAGCCACAACGAGGACTCCTCCGTCTGGACCTTCAACCTGCGCGACGATGTCGACTGGGTGGACGTCAACGGCGAGGTCAAGGCTCACCTGACCAGCAAGGACTTCCTCGTGGGTCTGGAGTGGGTGCTGAACGCAGCCAAGAACCAGGCCAACAATACTTCCATGCCCAGCGAGACCCTGGTGGGTGCTGCGGACTACTACCAGAAGACCAGCGACATGGGCGACGCTGCTGCCGACCTGACCTACGAAGATATGCTGGCCGCCGGTGTGGGCATTGAGGCTACCGATGATTACACTCTGGTCTTCACCTGCAAGAATCCCTGCCCGTACTTCGATACCGTGGCTGCTTACACCAGCTTCTACCCCGTCTCTGAGGACCTGATCACCGAGCTGGGCATCGAGGGCTTCCGTGCCTGCGACTACACCAACATGTGGTACAACGGCCCGTATGTGGTGGAGGAGTTCATCAGCCAGAACACCAAGAGCTACATCCCCAACCCCAACTACTATGGTGCAGACGATGTGTCCCGCTTCGACCGCTTCACCGTTACCATGATCAGCGACGGCACCGTCACCTTCCAGCTGTATCAGAACCGTGAGCTGGACGAGATGGATGTGGGCGAGAGCACCCTGACCACCATCCAGGCCGATCCCAACAGCGAGTACAATGCTCAGCTGTGCGAGAAGCGCCCCAAGAAGTTCAGCTACCAGATGCACTTCAACTATCAGAAGAACAACGAGGACGGCACCCCCGACGACAACTGGAACAAGGCCATCGCCAACACTGCCTTCCGTCAGTGCTTCTACAAGGGCCTGGAGCTGACCAACTGGTATGCACGTACCAACAAGATCAACCCCCTGAAGTGCGAGAACGACTACTACACCATGCCGGGCGTCTGCTACAACACCAAGGGCGAGGAGTACTCCACCCTGGTCGCCAAGGAGATGGGCTTCGACAAGGAGTCTTATGACGGCAAGACCATGATCCGCCTGCGCGCCAACAATGGCGACATCGCGGACCTGAAGAAGCAGGCTATGGACGAGCTGAGCGCCATCGGCGTCACCTTCCCCGTCCACGCTGCTTACTACATCATCGCCAGCAACTCCACCGCTCTGGACAGCGCAACCGTCCTGAAGCAGTGCTTCACCGACAGCTTCGGCGATGACTTCATCGTGCTGGACATCAAGACCTTCGTCTCCTCCATCACCCAGGAAGTCCGCAATCCTCAGCTGCAGAGCTTCGTCATCAACGGCTGGGGCGCTGACTTCGGTGACCCCGTCAACTTCGTTGGTCAGGAGATCCTGCACGACGACAACGCCTACTACAGCTGGTACTTCTCCAACATCGCTAAGATCGTCGAGGCCGGCCCCGCTGACTGGCAGAAGGATCTGGTGGCCTGCTACGAGGAGTTCACCGATCTGGTCAACACCGCAAAGGCCATCGTCGATGATACCGATGCCCGCTATGCTGCCTTCGCAAAGGCTGAGGCCAGCATGCTGAACAACGTTCTGGCCTGCCCCTGCTACTTCGAGGTGGCCTGGACTCTGACCCACGCCAACGAGTACAGCAAGATCAACGCCATGTACGGTCCCTGCAACTACAAGGCTGTCAACTGGGAGACCAGCGAAGAGGCTTACACCACCGAGCAGTACGAGGAGTTCGCTGCTGCATTCGATGCTGCCACCAAGGCCTGAGTTTTCCACCGCACCCCAAAATAAAAGTTAAAGGTTCGATAACATGTTAAAATACACGGTTAAGCGGCTGCTCCAGTCGCTTGTCACAATCTTTTTAATCGCAACAGCCGTCTTTTTGATGATGCGCTGTCTGCCGACGGACTACTACTTCACTGAGGAACAGCTCATGAAGTTCACCGATCAGCAGAAGACCGCTGCTCTGGAAGCAGCCGGCCTGACCGACCCCATCCCCACCCAGCTGATCAAGTTCTACAACGATCTGCTGCACCTGGACTTCGGCACATCCCGCCGCATCCAGAACGGTGCATCGGTGGTCAAGGTCATCGGCAAAAAGTTCGGCGTCTCGATGCGCCTGGGCCTCACCGCCTCCGGCATCTCTCTGGTGCTGGGTGTGCTGATGGGCATTCTGCAGGCCGCATTCAAGGACAAAGTGTTCGACTGGATCGGCACGGCTTACACTGTGTTCGTCAACGCAGTTCCTTCTCTGGTCTCGTATTCGCTGGTCCTGGTCTTCGGCTCCAAGTACCTGGGCTTCCCCACGCTGTACTCCACCCGCAATGTGGGTGCGTCCAGCGTGCTGCCCATCACCTGCCTGTCGCTGGCTTCCATTGCAGGCTATGCCCTGTGGACCCGCCGCTACATGGTCGATGAGCTCACCCGCGACTACATCAAACTGGCGCGTGTCAAGGGCCTGAGCTCCCGCGAGATCATGTTCAAGCACGTGCTGCGCAACGCCATGGTCCCCATGGTGCAGTATATCCCCCAGTCCATCCTGCTGACGGTCGGCGGCTCTCTGCTGATGGAGCGCTTCTTCTCCGTCCCCGGCATGGGCCCCCTGCTGACCGACGCCATCCAGCGTTATGACCTGAACGTCGTGCAGACGCTGGTCATCCTGTATGCCGTTCTGGGCATCGTGGGTGTTTTCCTGGGCGACGTGCTGATGATGGTGGTCGACCCGCGTATTACTCTGACCGGAAAGGAGGAAGCTCGCTGATGGCTAAGGCATCGGATTTTGAGGGCAAGAAGCAGGACGAACTGTTCTACTTCGTCGAATACTCTCCGGAAGAAGCCGAGCGCATCGGCTATTCCAACTATTCCTACTGGGGTTCCGTCATCCAGAACTTCCTCAAGCAGAAGGTTGCTGTCTTCTGCCTGATCCTGTTCCTGGCACTGAGCGTGTTCTCTTTCATCGCACTGGCCATTGGCAAGTACGATTACACCACCCTGATCTCGGATACGAGCAAGGCATTCATCAAGCCGAACAGCGAATACTGGTTCGGCACCGACAACCTCGGCCGTGACTACTGGTGCCAGGTGTGGTACGCCACCCAGGTCTCCATCCGCCTGGCTCTGGTCGTTGCCGTTGGCGAGAGCATCGTCGGCGTCATCTTCGGCCTGATCTGGGGCTACGTCCGCAGCCTGGACCGCTTCTTCACGGAGCTGTACAACCTGATCGACAACGTGCCCTATATCATCTATATGACCCTGATCGCCCTGATGGTCGGTCAGAGCTTCTGGATCATGGCCATTTCGATGATCGCCATCAACTGGCTATCCATGGCGCGCCGTGTCCGTAACATGGTCTTCATGTTCCGTGACCGCGAGTACAACCTCGCTTCCCGCTGCCTTGGCACCCCGCTGTGGCGTGTTCTGACCAAGAACATCCTGCCGTATCTGGTCTCTGTCATCATCCTGCGCATGGCGCTTTCCATCCCCGGCACCATCAATCTGGAGTCTACGCTGTCCTACCTGGGCCTGGGCCTGGGCATCGAAACCCCGTCTCTGGGCCTGCTCCTGAGCAAGGTGCGCGGCTTCTTCCTGGATTACCCGTACCTGCTGGTCTTCCCTGCATCCATCGTGTCCATCATCTCGATCTCGTTCTACATCATGGGCAACGCTTTGTCGGATGCGGCAGACCCGCGCAACCACGTTTGATAGATTGGAGAGAGAAACGTAAATGGATAGAAAACCGATTATCTCTGCCAAAGACGTGGAGATCACTTTTAGCCTGCGCGGCCGCAAACTGAACGCCATCCGCAAGTGCTCGCTGGACCTGTATGAAGGCGAGACCCTCGCCATCGTCGGCGAGTCCGGCTCCGGCAAGTCCGTGTTCACCAAGACCTTTGTGGGTATGCTGGATGCCAACGGTACCATCACCGGCGGCTCCATCCTGTACGAAGGCCGCGATATGACCAAGTTCACCGAAAAGGACTGGCTTGGTGTCCGCGGTAAAAAAATCGCCATGGTCATGCAGGACCCGATGACCAGCCTGAACCCGCTGAAGAAGATCGGCAAGCAGATCCAGGAGAGCATCGAGCATCACCAGGGCCTGAAAGGCGAAGCCGCCAAGAAGGCCGCCATTGAGATGCTGGGCAAGGTCGGCATCCCCGACCCGGAGCGCCGCTACGAGCAGTATCCGCATGAGTTTTCCGGCGGTATGCGCCAGCGTGTCGTCATCGCCATTGCAGCGGCCTGCCGCCCGCAGATCCTGATCTGCGACGAGCCGACCACCGCACTGGATGTGACCATCCAGGCGCAGATCCTGCAGCTCATCCGCGATCTGCAGAAAGAGTTGGGCATGTCCGTCATCTACATCACCCATGACCTGGGTGTTGTGGCCAACGTGGCAGACCGCGTGGCCGTCATGTATGCCGGCCAGATCGTGGAATACGGCACCGTTCAGGAGATCTTCTACGACGCATGGCATCCCTACACCTGGGCGCTGCTGCAGGCTCTGCCGCAGCTGGGCACCAAGGGCGAGAGCCTGCCCACCGTGGATGGCACTCCCCCGAACCTGTTCAACGAGATCCATGGCGATGCTTTCGCCCCCCGCAACAAACATGCGCTGGCGATCGACTTCGTGGCAGAACCTCCGTTCTTCCAGGTGTCCGAGACCCATGCAGCAAAGACCTGGTATCTGGACCCGCGCGCGCCCAAGATCGAGCGCCCGCACTCCATCCAGAACCTTCGTGAGAAAATGGGAAAGATGGGAGGTTCCAACTTAAATGGCTGAGCGTGAAAAGCTGATTGAGCTGAAAGACCTTCAGATCACCTTTGGCTCTGGCAAAAAGAAATTTGTGGCTGTGGACCATGTCAATTTTGACATCTACAAGGGCGAGACCTTCTCGCTGGTCGGCGAGTCCGGCTCCGGCAAGACCACTATTGGTCGTGCCATCTGCCGCATCAACCCGACCTCCGGCGGCGACATCCTCTTCAAAGGCCAGAAGATCAACGGCAAGATCTCCAAAGAGCTGGACCAGGAGGTCATCCGCAAGATCCAGATGATCTTCCAGGACCCCATGGCATCCCTGAACGAGCGCGCCAAGGTCGAGTACATCGTGGCTGAAGGTCTGCTGAACCACCACCTGTACAAAGACCAGGAAGACCTGCACAACAAGGTCATGGACGCGCTGCACGAAGTCGGCCTGCTGCCGGAGTTCGCTTCCCGCTTCCCGCACGAGTTCTCCGGCGGCCAGCGTCAGCGCATCGGCATCGCCCGTGCTCTGGTCATGCAGCCGGAGTTCATCGTGGCCGATGAGCCCATCTCGGCTCTGGACGTCTCCATCCGCGCACAGGTTCTGAACCTGCTGAACGAGATGAAGAAAAGCCGCGGTCTGACCTACCTGTTCATCGCACATGACCTGTCGGTCGTCCGGTTCATCTCGGACCGCATTGCCGTCATCAGCAAGGGCCGTATCGTGGAGCTGGCCGAGGCGGAAGAGCTGTTCCTCCATCCGCTGCACCCCTACACCAAAGCCCTGCTGAGCGCCGTTCCCATCCCCGACCCCTCTCTGGAGAAGAACAAGAAGCTGCTTGTTTATGATCCGTCCATCCACGATTACAGCGTGGAGAAGCCGGTCTGGGAAGAGATCGCCAACGGTCACTTCGTCTATGGCAACCAGCGCGAGCTGGAAGGCTACCGCAAGGAGTACGAAAGCCAGCTTTAAGCTGAACCGCTTTCCGGTATTTTAACACAAATGCCCCGCCGTTTGAGGGAGACCTCAGCGGCGGGGTTTTGTGTTTGACACAGCATCGTCAAAATGATATAATAGCAACGAGAAAGACGCATTCGTTGCGTCCGCATTCTCAACAAGAACCGAAAGAGGTGGAGATACGATGACAACTTTGAATATTCCGATTGATGAAAAAGTCGAAAAAGAAGCGGAAGAGCTGTTCTCTGATTTTGGTCTTGATATTCCTACGGCTGTCAACATCTTTCTGCGGCAGTCCATTCGTGAAAACTGTATTCCCTTCAACATTGAGCGGGAAGTTCCAAATGCCGACACGATCGCTGCCATGCGAGAAGCAGAAGAGATGAAAAAACATCCTGAAAAGTATAAAGGCTATCACGATGTGGATGAAATGATGAAGGATCTGTTGGCATGAAATACGAGATCAAGCCTTCTTCACGATTCAAAAAGGATATGAAGCTGGTCAAAAAGCGTGGTTATGACCCCCGACTGATTGAAACTGTCATCAAAACACTTGCCAATGGGGAGCCGCTGGACAAAAAGTACAGAGACCATATCCTCGTCGGTGATTATTCCGGCTTTCATGAATGTCACATTACACCGGACTGGCTGCTCATCTACCAGATCTATGATGAGGAGCTCTATTTGCTTTTGTCCCGAACCGGAACACACAGCGATCTCTTTTAATGATGAAAACAGCAGCGCCCCGCAGGGACCTTCTCAGAAGGCTCTGCGGGGCGCTGCTATGTGATTCAGGAGATCTTCTCGAAAAAGAATGCTTACTCCACGATGATGCTCTTACCGGTCATCTCTGCGGGGACAGGCAGGCCGATATAGGGCAGCATGGTGGGCGCAATGTCGGCCAGGCAGCCGCCCTCGCGCAGCTTCACATCGCCGCAGCCAATGGCCACAAAGGGCACCACATTGGTGGTGTGTGCGGTGAAGGGAGTGCCGTCGGGGTTCTTCATCTTCTCCGCATTGCCGTGATCGGCGGTCAGGAAGGCGCAGCCGCCCGCATCCAGCACAGCGGTGACAACTTCCTTGACGGCAGCGTCCACGGCCTCTACGGCCTTCACAGCGGCCTCAAAGACGCCGGTGTGGCCGACCATGTCGCAGTTGGCGAAGTTCAGGATGATGACATCATACTTGCCGCTCTCGATCCGCTGCTTGCACTCTGCAGCGACCTCCGGAGCGCTCATCTCCGGCTGCAGATCGTAGGTGGCCACCTTCGGGCTGGGGATGACGCAGCGATCCTCCCCCGCGTAGGGCGCCTCGACACCGCCGTTGAAGAAGAAGGTGACGTGGGCATACTTCTCCGTCTCAGCGATCCGCAGCTGGGTCAGGCTCAGTGAGCTGAGGTACTCGCCCAGCCCGTTCTTCACCGCCACACGGGGCCACGCCACCAGCACGTTGGGCATGGAGGCGTCGTACTCCGTATTGCAGACGTAGGTGGTGGGGAAAAACTCCCGCTGGAAGCCGGTGAAGTCCGGGTCCACGATGGCTCGTGTGATCTCTCTGGCCCGGTCGGGACGGAAGTTGAAGAAAATGACGCTGTCGTTATCGGAGACGGTGCCGTCGCTGTCGCAGACCACCGGCTCCATGAACTCGTCGGTGACGCCCGCCACATAGGACTGGGCCACGGCGTCCACCGGGTCGGGGTTCTGGTTGCCCTCGCCGTAGACCATGGCGTCATAGGCCAGCTGCACCCGCTCCCAGCGGTTGTCCCGATCCATAGCGTAGTAGCGGCCCATGACGGTGGCAATTTTGCCTACCCCCATACGGCGGCAGGTCTCGGCGCAGTCCGCCACAAAGCCCTTGCCGCTGGTGGGGGACACGTCACGTCCGTCCAGAAAGGCGTGGATATACACCCGGTCCAGCCCCTTGCGGCGGGCCAGCTCCAGCAGGGCGTACAGATGCTGAATATGGGAGTGGACGCCGCCGTCGGACAGCAGGCCGCACAGGTGCAGCCGGGTCCCCTTTTGCAGGCAGTCATCCACCGCCTTGTTATAGGCTTCGTTGGCAAAGAACGTGCCGTCCTCGATGGCACGGCTGATGCGGGGCAGATCCTGAAACACCACCCGGCCGCCGCCGATGTTGGTGTGGCCTACCTCACTGTTGCCCATCTGCCCCTCCGGCAAGCCCACGTCCAGTCCGCTGGCGGACAGGGTGGTGTGAGCATGATCCGCCCACAGGCGATCCAGCACCGGGGTATTGGCCAGACTGACGGCGTTGCCGGGGCCGGGCTGGGTCAGGCCGAAGCCGTCCATGATGATGAGAGTAGTAGGCGTTTTACCCATAGCAGTTCCTCCCGCAGGCTTATTCCTGATTGGCGGCGTTGACGATCTCCACAAAGTCCGCCGCCTTCAGGGAGGCCCCGCCGATGAGGCCGCCGTCGATATCCGGCTGGCTCAGCAACTCCGCTGCGTTGGCGGGCTTCATGGAGCCGCCGTACTGCACGGTGACGGAGCGGGCGATGCGGGCGCCGTACAGGTGGCGCACGGTGGTGCGGATGAAGGTGCAGACCTCCGCCGCCTGCTCGGCGGTAGCGGTCTTGCCGGTGCCGATAGCCCAGATGGGTTCATAGGCGATGACGCACTTGCGGACCTTTTCCGCCGGTACGCCGGCCAGAGCGGACTTCACCTGCAGAGCGATGAGCTCCATGGTGATGCCCAGCTCCCGCTGCTCCAGGCTCTCGCCCACGCAGATGATGGGATGCAGGCCCGCCTCCAGCGCCGCCAGCACCTTCTTATTGACGGTGAAGTCAGTCTCACCGAAGTACTGCCGCCGTTCGGAGTGGCCGATGATGACGTACTTGACGCCCAGATCCTTCAGCATATCGGCGGACACCTCGCCGGTGTAGGCGCCGGACTTCTCATAAAATACGTTCTGAGCGCCCACGGACACCCGAACGTCCTTGAAGGCCTTCATGGCGGCAGGGATATTCACGGCGGGGGCGCACACCACCACGTCGCACCACTTGGCCTTGGGCAGGATGGCCTTCAGCTCCTCGGCAAATTTCTTAGTCTCGCTGGCAGTCTTATTCATCTTCCAGTTGCCGGCGATAATGGTCTTACGGTATCTGCGATTCATAATTTCTCTTGCTCCTCTTTCCTTACATATCTTTCCCTATATATCATAGAACACACAACGCTCTGTGTTTACTTATCCAGCAGGCACGCCACGCCCGGCAGCTCCTTGCCCTCCAGAAATTCCAGAGAGGCGCCGCCGCCGGTGGAGATGTGGGTGATCCTGTCGGCAAAGCCCATCTGCTCCACGGCCGCCGCACTGTCACCGCCGCCCACGATGGTCACGGCGCCGCTGTCGGCCAGCGCCTGCGCCATGGCACGGGTGCCGGCGGCGAACTTCTCGAACTCGAACACGCCCATGGGGCCGTTCCACACCACGGTGCCGGCGCCACGGACGGCGTTGCAGAACAGCTGCACCGTCTCCGGGCCGATGTCCAGCCCCTCCATATCGTCGGGGATGGCGTCGGTGGGGACCACACGGCTCTCGGCGTCGGCGGCGAACTCCGTGGCGGCCACGGTGTCCGTGGGCAGCAGCAGCTTCACGCCCTTCTCCTGCGCCTTGGCGATCATCTGGCGGGCGTAATCCAGCTTGTCGTCCTCGCACAGGCTCTTGCCGATGGAGCCGCCCTGCGCCTTGGCGAAGGTGAAGGTCATGCCGCCGCAGAGGATCAGGTTGTCGACCTTGTCCATCAGGTTCTCGATGATGCCGATCTTGGTCGATACCTTCGAACCGCCCATGATGGCCGTGAAGGGACGTTTGATGTCGCTCAGGATGTTGTCGACGGCCTTCACCTCCTTCTCCATGAGGTAGCCCAGCATCTTGTTGCCGGCGTCGAAGTAGTCGGCGATCACGGCCGTCGAGGCGTGCTTGCGGTGCGCCGTTCCGAAGGCGTCGTTGATATAGCAGTCGGCGTACGAAGCCAGCGTCTTGGCGAACTCCTTCTGCGAAGCCTTCATCGCCTTCTTGGCCTCCTCGTAGGCGGGATCCTCCTTCTCGATGCCCACGGGCTTGCCCTCCTCTTCGGGGTAGAAGCGGAGGTTTTCGAGCATCAGCGCCTCGCCCGGTTTGAGCGCCGCAGCGGCCTCGGCAGCCTTGGCGCAGTCGGGAGCGAACTTGACGGGCACGCCCAGTTTTTCGCTCACGGCGTCGACGATCTGGCTCAGCGAGAACTTGGGGTTGACCTTGCCTTTGGGCTTGCCCATGTGCGACATGATGACGAGGCTGCCGCCGTCGGCGAGCACCTTTTTCAGCGTGGGAAGCGCCCCGCGGATGCGGGTGTCGTCGGTGATTTTACCGTTTTCATCCAGAGGCACGTTGAAGTCCACGCGGACGATCGCGCGTTTGCCCTTGAAATCGTAAGAATCGATTGTTGCCATAATGCGTTGAATTTTAAAGTATATCTTAATGCGTTGAATCCCATTCTCTTGTCAAATTCGGGTTTCGAGCCGGCGCCGGAGCCTCCCGCTGCCCGATGCGGCGGAATCCGCAGGCGCTCGCCGTCTTCGTCCGGCGGCTCCGGTCGCGTCCCGCAAATGTACGCATTTATTTTCAGAAATACGCACTCGTCTGTTTGTAAAATAACACTGCGGCGGGATTTCCTTCCCTGTCGCGGCGGTGCGTCCGGTCCGGCTTCGGCTGTTCGGCTTTCCGCACGGCTCGGCCGGGTCGCCGCAGAACTGCTCTATTTGCAGATCGATACCTGCGTAGGAGGCATATTGCGGGCCTCCGCGGGGCAGAGGCTTCGGCCGCGAGGCGCCGAGGCGTCGCAATATTGCAAGGTAAATCGGTCGTTTTAACGGATTGTCGTTTTTCAGTCTGCGGCCGGCGGAGGATGCGTCGGACGCCGCCGGCGGGACGATGCAGCCCTCCGCATGGGGCGGTTGCGGGTGCCGCTCTTCGGGTTTTGGCCGAAGAGCGAATCTTTTAAAATTGTATTTTAACGAGTTTCGGCCTGCGGGAATGCACTGCGAAAAGAGCGGAAAGAGTGACGACACCTGTGCGAGCGCCCGGAGCGATCGTGCGCAAACGGCGTAGATCTTGCGTGATCGCTCAGCGAGCGCGGGTGTCGTCGCCCGCTACTTTTCGGCGTGCTTGATCTTTTGGTGCTTTTGGATCAAGCCAAAAGCACAGAAAAAAAGTGAAATCGATTCTCTCTTTCTTTGGGAAAGTTCCGTACCTCTGATTGGGTGTTTCCTGCGAGGAGCGGATTTACCACCTTTTGTTACCAAAAGTGCTAATCCAGTATATGTATCTGATAATCAGAATTGAATAATATCAGAGGTAATGATTTAGAGACGGAACCTTCTCTGTGCTTACATCGATATTCTCTTATCAAACAACTCTTGTTACAAA
>ERZ834694.1692-NODE-1692-length-18274-cov-33.690872_pt1 | contig 18274 bp, 18 predicted proteins | sample MGYA00519691_ERZ834694 | MGnify/ENA primary metagenome ERZ834694 (study PRJEB31850, sample SAMEA3708758) | human gut metagenome | biome: human gut; feature: human-associated habitat; material: faeces | place: China | collected 2014 ... | reverse complement strand
TTTAGTATGCGATGAGGATGTAAAGATTGTTCTTTATATTCTGGCTGAGAGTGTTGCAGCAAGACTTCGTGAGAATGGATTCCGGTGCAGAGTGGTTGAGATAAGTGTCAGGGATAACGAGTTATTCTCTTTTACCCGTCAGAAAAAGATTGACCATGCAACTAATATCACCGGAGAGATAGCTGCATATGCTTATCAGATATTTAAGGAAAACTATAACTGGAGCAAACCAATCCGCAGTGTTGGTGTCCGAGGTGCAGACCTGGTAACAGATAATTATTGGGAACAGATAGATTTGTTCTCAAGTGTGGAGAAGCGTGAAAAGCAGATGAAGATGGATTCAGCGGTGGATGAGATACGAAAGAGGTTTGGATTTTACAGTATCCAGAGGGGACTCATGTACCGGGACAGGCAGCTTTCATCAGTAAATGCAAAGGAAGAACACACGGTTCACCCACATGGATTTTTTTCAGGCTAGTAACAGTAAAACTATAGTAATCGTATAGGAGGCAGACATATGAGGTCCAATAAGGTATATGTTGATGTAGTGGCAAAGTTCTCCAGGGATGGAGTGCTTCTTCCGGTAGAGATTACCTGGGAGGATGGAAAGAAATATGAAATCTCATGGGTGAAAGACAAAAGAAGAGCCGCCAGTACAAAAGCAGGCGGTGTTGGAGAACGTTATACATGCATAGTGAATGGGAAAGAGGTCCATTTATTCTATGAAGATAATAATATGTGGTTTATGGAAAGAGCCGGAGCCTGATATGACTATTTGCGATTGACATATGGCATATCAGTTGGCGATAGATCAGCAGGCCGGGGAATGTGCATACATTTATCGGAACTCCCGGCAAAGGCTTGCAAAGGTGATTTCCCTTTCCTTTACGAGTGCAGAATTGTGTAGATTAATGATTTTGTATGAATAAGGAGCGAACTGAATTGAAAAATGAGGCAGTTATGCATATATTGGTGTTTATTTTAATATTTGTTGTTGGTTCAATCATTGCCGCTTGTGATGGGGATTATTCATGAATAGCTGCAATCGGTATATTTGTAGGATTTTTTGTATTGCTATTGCAGTATTATGGTTATTTACCCAGCCTGTTTTATTAATAATTGCTATTAGGCTATTATTGAATTCCGATGTGCAAACTTCATTTTCCGATGAGCTTCCAGTTTGTCAGGGTTTGTGATATACTCCTTTATGGATTGAATGATATTTTTGCATATGTCGGTTCGATTCATAAGACATACCTCCTAAGTGTGATTAAGTTTGTCGCTGCAACGACCTCACTTTTGGAGGCTTTTGTCAAGTCTTTTCAGAAAAAAACAGAAATTTTCACAAAAAAATAAAGCCCTATAGCCTTGAAAAATCAAGGCTTTGGGGCTTAAGTTGACAACATTGCCGCCTGATACTGAAATTCACCGTAATAGACCGCATAGGAAACCATATCATCTTTTGTTATTTCAGCGAGCTGTTCATCTATATGAGATGCCAGCTTGCGAAGGTTGCCATTTTCTTTTAAGCGAATGGCATAGGATACACCATTTGTTTCACGCTGATGATATAGTTACGGCTTGGTAAATCCACTGTCTCTCCGGAGAAGCAATGGAATGTTTGGATAACAGGAGCGTAGAATCCAAAGCCAGCAGAATCATTTCTGGTTTCTTTATGGAATACACTACTTTTCGGAATCGTCGCATCAAATCATAAAACTGATTTAACGTAGTATCATCCAAACGGTTGAAAAAACGCGAAAGAGTTGGTTGCGAAGCAAGTGCATTCTTAGCCAGAACTGCTGTCAGGATTGGGTCATTGGTAAGTTCATCAGCACAGTCATCTTCAAAGTATGCTCCGAGAATCTGGTAGATTATCTGTCACAGATTTTCATCATCTTTATGGAAACGAAAAGATGCACTGTCATTGGTTTTGATTTCTTTTTTCAGGATGTTCACAAAACCAAGTTTGCAGGCAAACTCCTTAATCAAAAGAAGACCTGCATCGGAGGATAAATCGCCTCCACCAAAATTTAATTTCAGATATTTGTTGCTTTCTAAGACGGTGTCGTTTAAAATAGTCATTGAGAACTTCTTCTTTGTTTTGATTTGGCTTTGACACCTAAATTTTAACAAACTTGAAGTTCTTTTTCTATGAAAATTTTTTCACCCATTAAGTGAAAGTAAGAAGTATCAAAAAAACAAGTAATTATGCGGCATTGACCGCATTAACCTGAATTATTATGAATAATTCAGGTTAATAGAGAGACTAAAGTGAACAGACAGGAGATGAGAAAATAATTTGTTTTACTTAATGATAATAGATTCACCTGAGGAGAAAAGGGTGTTTGTGGTTATTTATGAAAAGTATAGATACTTGATGATGAAAGTAGCACATGATGTACTGAAGGATAATTTTCTGGCAGAGGATGCGGTACATGAAGCATTTATAAAAATTGCTCACAATATGCAGAATATACATGATGTAGAGTCAGTTGAGACAAAACGATATTTAATTATTGTCGCAAAGAATGCCGCCATAGACATATATAGATCAAGGAAGAAGATGAAGGAAAAAATGTTTATCGATGAGTTGGGAGAAGATGCAGGTCCGATAACTTATCTGAAAACAGATATAGACAATGAAATATTAGATATATTGAAAAATTTGCCAGTTAAGTATAGAGATGTTTTTTTATTAAAGTATTCCAATCATATGAGTAATGCAGAGATATCGAAAATATTGAACATATCAGAAGGTACAATTAGACAGCGAATTGCCAGAGGAAAACTGATAATAAAAGAAGAGATAGAAAGATTGGAGGGAAAATAGTATGGGACAAATAGATGTAACAGATGCATGGCTTTATAAGTATATGTCCATCGTAGATGAAGCAATTATAAATGAAATCGAAAAGAATGTAGATTATGATTATGCTTTTTCTGATGAGTTCAATCGAAAAATGGAGAGGACAATCCGTAAAGAAAAATTCATACCATTTTGGAATTCAGTTTCTAAGTTTGGAAAAAGTGTGGCAATTTTTGCTTTAGTAATTGTTACTTCGTTATTTGCAGTTACTATGAGCGTAGAAGCATATCGCATTCAATTTTTTGAAACAGTTAAAACAATTTGGGAAGATTCGTTTTTTTACACTTACTTTACAGAAGAAAAAGACATTGGATTTCAGAAAAGAGAGTTTGAATATTTGCCGGATGGATATTATTTGATAGAAGAAATCAGTGATGGTAACATTAATACAACTATTTATTCTAACGAAAGCGGAGAACAGATTATTATCGATCAACATCTAGTCAGTGATAATAGGCAGATTACCATGGACTTAGAATACAGTGAAGAAAAAGAAGTGGAAGTGAAGGGGTTACCACTCCTAATTTACATATATGAAGATGGATTTGTAAGTGCATATTATGAATACCAAGAATCAGTGTTCATTTTGTCAGCAGATAAGATTTCCGATGATGAAATTATAAAGATTATAGAGGGAATCAACTAAATAAAGTTTGTGTGAGGAGGCCCAAGCAGAGCCTCCTTTTTATAAAAAAGAAAAATAATGTAACAAACAGGTAGGAGAAATTCGTTATTGTTATATGAGAAGGAAAATCACGAAGGAGGTATTGTATGAATTACTTAAAAAGGATTGGAAGGTTAGTTGCAATTTGTATTTGTGCTGTTTGTGTTGGAATCATACCAATTACGGCGCATGCTATGGAGGTCTCTGACAAACAGATACAGCCGAGAATGGATTATATATCCTCATACGGAACAGAATTGACTATATCAGATTCAGGAGAAGCGAGTGTAACAGGTTTTGTCAGGGGAAAAAAAGGGGTAACGAATGCATACGTTAAAGTAACATTGCAGAAAAAGGTGTCTGGATCGTGGGTGTATGTGCAATCATGGGAATCTAGCGGTTCAGGAAGAAATGCAACTATAGCAGAGACTTATTCGGTATCTAGAGGAACATATAGGGTTGTCGCATTAATAAAAGCAGGGACAGAGAGTAAATCTCCGATATCGGCGGAAAGAACATATAAAAGTTAAAGACCTTCTCAAAAAATGAAAAAAGATTTTGGATTGTCTGTGAGTTCGTTACTTTGCAATAAACCCAGATTATTCACGCATTTGGAAAAATAGATGGAGCATTTACTTTGGAAGTACTAAAAGTATCAGCTATCCCAACGGATATCACAGCACTGGGAGCAGAAGGCATGAAAAATATCTGGCATAATGCAAAACTAAGAGGACGTGGTTACAGTAGAGCCAATTAAATCGTGAGCTATGCAGAGAAAAGTGTGGGATTAACGGATGGAACGGATGCAGGCCGTGAAGCCGTAAAATGGTATGGAGTCCGGAACGGACTGCATCTGCAAAAGACCAACAAGAACCTGAGATGGTATAGCGTCCACTGAGTAAATCAGTACCACGACAGGTGAATGCAGGTCAGTAACAATCAAACATAAAAACAAGAGCTGTAGCCGGCATCGTTTTTTTCCGTGGGGCATGCCCCCGTTTAGGAGCTTGGCTGGCACTCAGTGAATGGTAGATGCTACGAAGGAAGTTGGGACATGATCCCCTTAGACACGGAAGGTTCATCATCATAGTTGAACAGAGGGAAAATAGCCTTTATAAAGCAAACTAAAAGGATGCTTTATTAGCTATACTTATTTATCAGCTATTCGGTACATGACACTACGATATCCATCACTCTCGGCTTTTGTTTGAGGTAAAATAAAAATCGTCAAAGCCAGTAAAATCAATAGATTTAGGATTGACAGAATAGGAGAAATGAATGAAGAAAATAATAAGAATATTATTTGTATGCTTGTTTTTTATTGCATTAATTTTTATAGGCAAGAATGTATTAAAGGATGGCAAAGAACGGGAATATATAAAGTCTGACAAGTATTATGAGGAAAACATAGAAAATATAAATATAAATGAAGTTAACTTCAAATTTCTCCAAGTAAATGAAGTTGCTAATGTCAATGAAGCATTTTATAAGAAATATGATTCTTATAAAGAAGTAGTGGTGGAAGATAACAAGAATTATGATATTTTTGAAAAATATACGAAGGTAGATGTTGCATTTGACCAAGGATATTCTGGAATGCGATGTTACTTAAATGAAGATGAAAGTTTCGGTGGAGCTTATTTCCGATATACATTTGAATATGAAACAAATGACGAAAATCTTGTGGATTCTTCTATTGAAGTATATATAACGGCTGAACCGTTAGAAAAGTTTGAATGTTTATTACCAACTATTGAAGAGGCTGATGAAGGGAATGTATATAGTATATATGATAACATTCTCTATTATATGGAAAATGATGATAATATGAGCTTATTTAAAACTAATATATGTACAGTTGTTTTTGATGGTTCTAAGTACAGTTATTTTTGTGGTGTTATAGATGGCGAGAAAGAATCTTATATCAATAAATATTGTAATGTTTTATATAACTTTTTTCAACAAATGTATAAATGATAAAACTATAAAAATTATAGTAATTTATGAAATTAATCTACAAGACATATAGTATTTCATAAATTACTATTTATATAAATGCCCAATAACACAATGGCAGAGTAAAATTTGTGTTTGAAATATAAAATTTTACATTGCCAGCAAACTACAAGGAGGTACTTTTTATGAGAAAAAGAATTATTAGTAGCTTATTGATTTTGACTCTTCTTATTACTGGTATTATGTTAGGTAAAGCACCTGTTGCATATGCGAGTGGAAATTCTGAGACAGGGAGGTCATCTGAACAACATGATTCTATCAATGCGGCAAAACTTATTGTTGCGACATTTGTGGCAGAAGATATAAAAAACAATGCTGAATCAGGATGGAATCAAAATAGTGATGTATCTGGCGATGCAACTATCGTATATGATATGAATGATGGTATATTGGGGTATATGTTTTCAATATATAATGCTGGAATAGGAAATGGGTATGTTGTTATTTCTACTGAAGATTATGGATTTTCAATTATTGAGTATGCTTATGAAAATAATGAAATTTCGGAGCTTGCAATTGATGGTCAAATAGAAAATGCAGTAACAAGGCAGGTAAGTATGGTTGAGCGCGTTTATTTGTCTGGTACATTGGATTACATTGCTGCTGATGATAACGATAATTATTTCAATTATTCCGGTGAGACTATTGACTTTGAAGAAGAACCAGAATTTGAAATTAATATAAATAGTGATGCGACAAATGAAGCGAAGGATTTTGTGAATTTAGTGTCTCAGTATTCAGATTCGGAAATAGAAAGTCTCTTTGAGGATATAAAGGCTGGAAAGTCATCAGATGATAACACAAGTGGAGGGCTTATTACTGCACCAACAACATATTTGAAGAATGAAGTCAATTCTTCATATACTTATACAATTGATAGTAGCAATTCAAAAGTTCTTTCAGGTGTTGGTAGTAAAACATGCACTGACTTGGGAGGACATAATAATTGCACATTGACTGCACTCTATAATGCGATGGTTTATTATAGAGATAAGAAAGGATATTCAAATATATCAAGTAGTCAATCAGGTTTATATAATGTAATAAAAACACAGGCTACTGCTTTAGGATATAATTATGATACATCGACTGGTTTAGGGGTTACAAAAAATAATAATCTTGTTACTAATGTATTTAAACAATATGGATATACTTCCGTTACAGGAAGTAATAATTACGCATGGACTGGTGCAAGTGCAAAAAGTGCAATCAGCGATTATGGACCATTTCTGTTTTCATTAGCAAGTGGAGTTTATTATGACCATACTGTAATGGTATATGGATATAGGACTTACAAAAACTCGTCAAACTCTAGTACATATCTATTTTGGGTTATTAAAGATGGCTGGAGCTCCACAACTAGATATCTTGCCATGACAGGAACACCAGAAAGTTATTTGGGATGTATGACAACTATTAAAGCAAAATAAATGGCGTGAGGCAATTAGTGATTTGAAGTGAACAATATTTGGGCAAAATCTGTTAGATAAAAAATGGTATTTTGGTAGGTAACGTTAGCGAAAAAAGCTGATAGAGAAGGAATAATCAAAGTTCTTTAGGGTTTGCCAATCTATTTTAGGGTTCTTCGATAGGGTCTGGTTTTAGGGTCTTTCGTGAGGGTCTTTTATGAGGGTCTGGCTGGGTAGCCAGACCTTTTATTGTTAGGGCAAGGCCCTGTTGAGCAAAGCTCAACTAATAAACCACTTGCTATGCGAGTGGTTGAAGACGCTTTAGCTTACAGTAAAAAACCTCCAGTGATATAGTAAATGCAGGTTCGCCAACCGCATTTAATCACAGGAGGTATCCATAATGGACAATAATAGTTTATCACATACAAAATGGAACTGTAAGTACCATATTGTATTCGCACCAAAATTTCGTAGAAAAATAATATATGGGAAGTTACGTCAGGACATAGCCAATATATTAAGTGCTTTATGTAAGCGAAAAGGTGTCAAAATAGTGGAGGCAGAAATGTGTCCGGATCATGTTCATATGTTGGTAGAAATTCCGCCAAGTATAAGTGTATCAAGTTTTGTGGGATACTTGAAAGGAAAAAGTACACTAATGATATTTGAGAGGCATGCAAATTTGAAATATAAATTTGGAAATCGTCATTTCTGGTGTAGAGGATATTATGTTGACACGGTTGGAAAGAATGCAAAGAAAATACAGGAGTATATTCAAAATCAATTAAAAGAAGATTTAGAATATGATCAAATGACGTTAAAAGAGTATATAGACCCGTTTACGGGTGAGCCAGTAAAAGCTAACCATTAAATTGAGCCCAAGGGGTTCGGTAAGTAAATGTATTGCGGCTGGCGGCCGATTCAACGAGTCTTTAGACTCAAACGCCGGAAACGAGCCCTTATAGGGCGTGAGCAAACCACCGGCTCAGCCGGTGGTTCTGATTAAATTAAACTATATTTCATCGGGGTATGAGATGTGATTGCTGTCCAGAATCTCCTGTAGGGTCTGAATGTATTTGGTTCTTGCGTTGAATCTCTATCCAGTTTCCGTGACAGAGAGAGTCTGCTTCCTCTAGTTCTTGACGTGTTATTACGTAGTCAAGCCATTTAAGGCAAGTGTGGTTTTTGCTAAATGCACAGTAGTTTTCCATGTGGTTTCCTCCTAAAAATCATCTTCTTCATAATAAGTTACAGGGTTATAATCAGTGATTCCATTAAGCACCGGTGTTTGTCTGGTTGCAAAAAGAAATCTGTTGCGAAAGTGCTCAAAGTTGCGGAAGCCTCTGCCCAGTCGCTTTAAATCTTTTACTTTGCGGTTAATGGATTCGATGGGACCATTAGATAAACGTGCATCATAAATTTTGCCGTTGCCGATTTTTTCGACCATAATAAATGAATTAACAATAGGGTCTTCGAATTTTTTCAATAAAGATGCAAAGTCACGAAATATTTCAAACTGTGAGCTTTTGTATGTCTGAATCAATTCTTTCAATTCGTTCCGTGCAAGGAGTGGATTTCCGCCGTTTCGCGAATTAAACTGTACGTACATCTCTTTTAAGTCTCGAAAATCTTTCAAGTTTGGATCAATTCGAAAGAGAGCATCTTCGTAATCATAGGTGTTCATTAATACATGAAAATGGGAATCCATGCGAGGGTCACTGTGGTACCGGATGTTGGACTGATTGGACAGAATTAACCATCTGTATTTTTGCAGAAGGTATACTTCGTCTGATGGCGGAAGTGAAACAGGTCGTTGCTGTTCATAGGAAAGCTTGTCCTGATATTCACGGTCGCGTTGCCTGTATTTTTTTAGAAGCTGCCGTATGTAGTTGTCAATAGAGCGTGTAATCCATTGAATTACATGAAAGGAATCAACAACAGGGACTGCATTGGGGAAGTACTTTTCTACATAGGCAATGTAAGGATTGTACATGTCGGAAATAAGGTATTTTACCTGATTCCGTTCTGTTGCAGGGATTGAGACAAAGTATGGTTCCGTTACGGAAGTTCTTCGGCTGCGAAGCAAGTCAATGGGATTACTGGTATGGAAATCCTGGATGACCAATGCGTATTTACAGTCATCATCCATATCTAGGTGAACTTCATCAATGGAAATGGCATCTGTAAGAGGAAGCCTGTCCAGCTTGACATAACGGTCAAAGATTTCATGCACATATGTGTCAGACATATGGAATCTTTTAGCGATAGATGCGGATGTTTCTAAAAGATTTCGATATGCATCTACAATGAGCATGTCAGTTGCATTTGTAGTTCTACGTCCCTTGTTAACAAAGCGGAAGAATGGTTAATAGTCCTTTTCTTTACACCACGAGAGTGCATGCGAAACCCACAGATTGGACAATAGCTGGCAACAGGTGGAGTTTCGATAATAAGAGTTTTGGTTTGACCTTCAATAATAATGTCTGAAATCTTTATATCAGAGTCTTCAAGGTCTAGTAAATCTGTGATATTATTCATTTGTCCTCCTTTGAAATTTTATTTCCGCAAAATAATCATAAATAGGGCAGGACAAAAAAGAAACAGGGTAGATTAGCTTGTGTAATACGAGCTAACATACCCTGTTTTTATTATAAATATAGGTTCAAACCCTCACGATAAACCCTAAAACCAGACCCTACTGAAAGACCCTACTGAAGAACCCGAATGAAAGACCCTAAAAAGTAAAGACCCTAAAAAACTTTGAATACCCGATTTTTCAAGGCTATAGGGCTTTATTTTTTTGTGAAAAAAATTTTTTTTCCTGAAAAAGACTTGACAAAAGTCTCCAAAAGTGAGGTTGCTTCGCGACCTATTAATCAAGGGAAATGTCGTTGCAGCGACAAACTTAATCACACTTAGGAAGGTAGGAGATTTTTTGAGAAAAAAGATTTTAAATGACAATAAAAAGTATATATTTAGATTTTTTTGAAAAAAGGTTGTGATATAATACAGATAACTATTAGGGAAAGAGGGTGTATATTATGGCTTATGAAGTAGTACCAGCGGTACAGGCTGTTTTAGATGTTTTTCCAGAAAAGAAAAAAGATGGATTTGATCGGGTAATGGATGTAGCGCATTTAATTATGGATGGCACGGTGGGTACAGTATGTTCTACAATTGATTCTGTCTTTCAAACATATGCTTTGATACAGGGGAGAAGAGATGCTAGAAGAATAGTCAAATTTACGAGTAGTTTGGAAGAAACAAAAGTAAAAGCTGCTGTTGAGTTGAGAAAATTGGATTTAGAATCACAAAAATTGGACAATCAATACAAACTTCAGAATAAGGTACTGACGCTCTATGTTGATAGGCAGTATCAAAATACAGTTGATCAGATAAGCAAAAGTTTTCACCAAGCTTCCCGAAATATTGAAGACCAGAAATACAATGCTATACGAGAAATAGACCGTTATACACAGTCTGTAACGGCAGGAATGGATATGAGATATGGGAAATTGCTTCGTGAAGAGGAAATGGTTTGTGGAGCTTATAGGGAAATGTTGCATGATTTGAATCAAAAAGGAATTAGCAAAATACATGCAGCGGAAACAATTTGTGGCAGAATTATTGATAATACGGATCGACTAAATGATGAGAGATTTGCACTTTTGATTAATGTAGTAGATAAAATGCTGGAGCCAGATTTTGTGTCTTTTGAAGAGTATATAAAAATGAGAAATGATTTTAGCTGGAGGATAGTATGATGGCTACTTTAAAAGCGGATTTATTGAATATTTTAAAAAAGTTACCAATTCCATTTTTTCTTGCAATTACCATAGTGGCTATTGTACTTATCATGATTATTATACATAGTATCATAAAATCAAGGAAAAAGCGAGGAACAACTCATAGAATTAAAAGTGATTTTGGGGAAAGGAGTTACAGGAAAGAAATATTAAATTCTTTGCCGGAAGCGGAACAATTGGATTTTTCAAACTTATATAGTAGGCTGGATGAATTTCAGAGTTTTGTAAGTCATGGAAAGAGACAATTGGAGTTACAGCAAGCTGAGGCCATAGACAGTATAGATAGAAAGATTCAGGATTCTCAGAATCAAATTAGGAATAAGTGGAATTACCAAAAGAAAAAAAGAAATTTCTATCATTGTATTTGCGTGCATTATGCGTCATTTACTTTGGCGGATAGTATAAAACGTGAACAGGAAAATATTCGAGATGTTTATGTGCGTTACAAAATGGAGTGTGATCAATTATCAAAACAAATTAATTATTTGAGTCAGCAAATTGAAAGTTCCAATGGGCGGCAAAAATATGAATACATGCAACAGCATAAAGCAATCTATAAGAAACGTCAGAGACTTTCAAAATTAAAAAATGTATTTGCTGCCAGAAATGCACAATACCTGAAAAAAGTGAAAGAGCAAAACGCATATACGAAAAAATGTAGGGAATATATTATTAGTAATTTTGGCGCTAAAGGAAGAGCATGGGGACAGCGTCTTGAGAGACGAAAGGCTGATTTAATAGCAAGTGATTAGTGATGGGGATATAGCAATGGACGTATAGTATATAGTCATATAATCATTTTATTGTTTGTGTTTGAGTTGACTAAAAAAGGAGAATCCTGTTTTTGACACTCGAAGCAGTTAAAAAAAGCCCGCAGACCGCGTATTTACTAGGGTTGCGGGCTTTCGTGACTCAAAAAGTATGCGGTAATATTTACTTCTTTTTGGTTTGATTTAAAGTAAACGCTCCATAGGTGGTACTCTTGTAGACCTGCCAATTTTCCTAGATAGTTAGCTTACGAAGGGAATCGGTATTTTCGCCGAATTCGTCGAATTCGCCGATTACGTCGAATAAATCGTAAGGAGTCAAAATTAAATGGGTAAATCTACTTCAGTAAAACGTGAAATCCGCTTCAAACAGTGGATTCAACAGGTTAAAGAGTACAATGAAAGGCCAGATGGCATGAGCATGTCCGCCTGGTGTCTCGCACACTACCTTCTAGTGGTACGTTTGTCATACCATCAAATCAGCTTTTTTCCAAGAAGTTACTCCTATTATAACAGAAATATGCATTTGAGCTTATAAAACTCTTAGAAAATCAAGAACTTTTAAATGAGTGTGGAATTTACTTCTGCACTGGAATTTACTTTTTCAAGTTAGCCCAGTTTGTACAAATGGATTAACAATGCAGTGCCAATTTATGGAAAAAGGAAATTGAAATGCAGAGGGGAAATGTGTATAATGTTAATCAATAAAGGATAATATAGGATTATCACTTAAATTTTATATCAAGTAATGGAGAATGCTTATGTTAAAGAGGGAATGTAAGGGGTTAGAGTCGCGTATTGAATTAGCGGATGAATTAGTACAACAATATAAGGATAAAATAGCTCCCTTCATCGTATGGATAATGGGTAGTCATGGAAGTGGAAAAAGTTTTGTAATTAATAATGTTCTAAAAAAGTTAGAGAACTTTCCCCATATGGCTCTATATATAAGTTTGGGGGAACGTTTTATAAAATATGGTTCAAAGACCTCGAAGAAAGAACTTAATTCTTTAAGCTTTTCGATGGGAAATCAGTTGATTTCATTAGGTTTTGGAATCGGGTGGGAAAATAACAATAGCACATATAATCATATCAGGAATATGTTAAGCAATATATTACGCTCTGATGTAATAATTTGTGTGGATGATTTCAGCAATGCAGATTCTGAAATAAGAGCAATGGTTCTATTAATTGCCAAACATTTTAAAGAGTTACAAGAGGAATTCAAAGTAAAGATATATATGTTACTTACGGATATAGATAGTAATCATATTTTTAATACGTCTGAGACTATTGCGGAATATGCATTAGAGAAGTATAATACTCATGATATTACTCAATATTTTAATCAAAGAAAAAAAATTATTTTACCACAAGAAGAGGAAATTGAAAAAATTGCAGAACTTTGCAATGGCAATTTAAACTTAGTAGAGTATCTAGATGAAGAAACAATCGCATATGGAAAGAGTTATTTAGAAATACTTGAAAAAATTGTAAATAAAAGAATTGCTCAATTAAAACAATCCGGAAAGAGAGATAATCTAAATGAAGAAGAACTCGAAGATATGATTTTTTCAGCCTCTTTAAGTATTAAGCAGTTTTCAGCAAGAATTTTAACAGAAATAGTAAAGCAGGAAGATTCAAGGATTTTTCGTGAATTGAATGTAGCTAAACAAGAGGATCTTATAACTCAATATATGGAAGAATACTACGATTTTAACTCTTATGACATCAAATTACAACTTGCTAAACAAACACTTCAAAAAAGAAAAGACTGGCTTCTCACTTATTACGAATATTATACAAACAACGAGCAGGACGAATACTATTACAGGGCATACTATTTAATTAATTATGAAGGAAAAATTAGTTCAGCTTCATTTGCATTACTTATGTTAGCATATTCGGCAGCACTTGAAGTTAAGGATATTACAAAAGCTCAGAAAATAAAGGAACAATTGCAGAAAAAATCAGGCAATCATCAACAATACATAGATATTTTTAAAAGTATAGAAAACTTTTACAATGCTCTTGCTGCAAACAAGAACGTTGAAGAAGCCTATAATGCAATTGATGAAGAGGAATTGGAACTCCCATTAAAGGCAGAATTGGCGCGTGCTTATTTCCATTATTTTTATGTAAATACAAATATGATTGCGGGTAAAGCGCTTATAGTATTGGAGCAATGTAAAGAATTTGCTCTTAATGAATTATACATAGATGTTAGAAGTGAAAATTTACCAAAAGCAACAGATGAAACGATATTACGCCTTAGAATTATTTATGATATAGCTCCTTGTGTTCTGGATTGTTTAAATCAATATGATAGCTTTCAATGTTTATACGAGAAAAGCGAGGAGTTATCACAAAGAACACATAATTCACAAAAGGGTCGAAACCTAGGACTTTATATTGAAAATGTATTTAATCGAAAAGCGTTTTTATTTGTTAATCAGACACAGTGTGGCATATATTATCATAAGGCCAAAAGATATTTTAAGGAAAATGAAATATGGGATGAATATTGTATTACATTGGTGTGTGAAGCAGGGACAGATATCGTTATTCAACAGTATGAAGAGGCTCTTAAATGTTGCAATAAAGCAATTTCTGTTTGCGAAGATAAGAATATACAACTTCCATTAATTGAAAAATTGCACAATAATAAAATAATAGCTGAATTTCTGTTGAAAGAAAAAAATACAACAAGCCAAAAGAATAGACTATCCATTGCTCGAAATGCAATCAAAGAGCTTAAACAGCTGCTTATGTCTCGGCAATGTGCAACTGAATATGTCATACTTACCAATATTTGCTCCTTATGCTTATATTGTAATAATGATAAACAATACCTATCATACAAAAGGAAGATAGAAAAATTATATGATTGCAAGGATATTTCAGATATTGACGATACAAATATTGATGATTTTTATCGTTATTATTTTTCTTGGTTTGAGTTGTTTCGAAATATACGTGATGAACATTGGGCCGATGCAGATCTGAGATGTAATAAATTGAAAGGCTTTGTTCCAGCACTATTTCAAAAACAAGACATATTTTGGGAACAAAAAAATAACGCTGTAAAAGAGTTAGTATCGTCCAGACAAGCAATTACCCCATATGATTTTTGTCACAATCTTGTGAAATGCAATCAAAGAGAAAAAAGTCTTGCACAATTTTATCATAGAGGGCTAATGCTATCTGATTTGCAATATACATCATACATCTAAGTGTCCAAATCATAGTTTGATAACATACAAGCAACAACCACTTTATATATGCTTTCATATGGTAAGTGATAATACTGTGTGAACAGATATGCTATAGAGCTATGATGGATGGTATATGGAGTTCCAGCAATATCAAAAAGATAGGGAACTCCATTTTTCATGCGAAAGTCAAAACGTGCATAATCTTTAATCCTCATTATCGTGGCAGCTTTTTCAGCTGCCTTGCAAAGAGCAGGCGCTATCTCAGTGTTGGCTATTTTGAATTGATACTGATAAGAATTGGATATTTCACTATCAATGTATGTATGGCTATCGGGAAAAACAATTTCAACAGGCATTAGAGAATAGTACACTCCTCTAAATTGAATAACTAAAACTTCAAATTCCGGACCATCAATAAACTCTTGGATAAGTAGCTCATTACAATGCATTTGTGCACAAATATTCTCCAATTCTTGAGATGCGTCCTCGGTTATTTCAAAAACATTTTGCGTTGATAAGCCAATGCTTGCTGACTCATGAATGTTTTTTACTATTACTTTTTCGTTAATTAATTCTGTTATAATATGGTTAGGATTTTCATGGACTTTATAGACCATGCTTTTAGGAACAGAAATTTTATTTAACCCTAGAAGCATCGTATAAATATCCTTATTTCGCAATAAAGATATAACAAATGCATTGCTTCCTGTGTAACGTATATTCATCAAATCACAAAAGGCAGGGATTAGTGATTTTTTTCCATTTGCTTGTCCATCTCTTGCAAAATTATATACAACAAATTGCTTTGGGCATAGTTTGTTCTGAATGAAATATTCTATGAATTCCATCTCAGAATAAAAGACACGAACATAGCCAAAAACATAGAATATTGCAGAAGCAATTTCTGCAAATTCTTCTCTAGAAAAAAATTCGCTCTCATCAGCATGTGGATATTCGGAAGGATATAAGTATTTTGTTCTTTCCTGCGTATCCGCAATGACATAAACATCAAAATCAATTATATAATGTTTGAAATAATTCAAAATAATAGATAGTATATCATTCATAAGCATTAAGGCTCCTTTCAGTGAATATGATAGCAAATATAATTTTTTACAAATCCATTTTTCCTATAGAAAGCCTCCGCTTTTCGGTCATAAACATTTACTCGTAGTTCTTTTGTTTTGAGTCTTGCATATGTTAAAATGAACTGCACTACTTGGCTTCCTAAGTTATTTCCACGATATTTTTTATCAATAAACAATCGCCGAAGGAGAATAAAATCATTCTCTTCTGCAATAGAAAAGTATCCATATTCATTATTTTTGTTGTCTTTTATTACAAATGGCAATTCGTTCTCATCAAATACTTTTGATATACAATTAATAAATGCCTTTTTATCATAATGCTTTAATAATTGTTCATGCCACCTCAAACTGTGATATTTATCAAATACAAAACGGAGCAGCCGATGTTGATTATTTGAATTTAGAACCAAGTAAATATGTTCAAAATATTTTTGACAATTACTAAGATAGGTTGTACAAATATGTTGCGCCAGTTCATATTCTTCATATGTATTCATTTCACAGGCTTCTTCTGGTAGGATTTCTATGGTTTTTACTTTAATATCTTGAAGAATTTCTTGAATAAAATCATCCCAAAATATGTCTGAATTGTTTAAATTCTCAAAAGTGCTTATAGCAGCAATATGTTCTTTTAAAATTGTCGATGATAAGCCAGTCCAAAAAGATACTCCAAATAATGCAGGAGTATTTTGGTTACCAATTTCAAAAGATTTTATTTCTCCATATGAATTAAGAATAGGATGCCATGCATCACATTCAGTAATGGTATAGTTCATAACATAATACCTACTTGAATTTGATGGAAAAAAAATATTTTGAGCACAGACTACATCGCCTTCTATTACAAAAGTTTCCTGAATATAATGCAATAAATACTTCATAGTATAGAGGGTATTTTTTCCTTCGATAGGAATATATTCAATTCTGCAAGAATATTTTTTGTCAGATAATCAAAATCGTGATTGAGGATAGAAACTGCAATGATAATGTCTGAAATATGATAGTCATGCAACATCATTATAGTGCGTTCTATATTGGGAATTCCCATGATAGGCAGTAGTGCTTTATGGACAGTTGCTCCTGTTGCATACATACTTGAGCTTTTTCCACCTGCTAAAATAATAGCATTCATATCTGTTCCTCCATTTAGTGAATTATAACTATGTTTCAATGGATGAAATAAGTGATAATCCTATATTATCCTTTATTGATTGTTATCAAGTTGCGAGGATGCTTATGAACAAGTATTTCTTTTTGCTTTGTATTGGAAACATGAGTATATATTTCGGTTGTGCTAATGGAACTGTGTCCAAGCATTTTTTGAATATATCGTATATCAACGTCTTGCTCCAGAAGAAGAGTGGCAAAAGAGTGACGGAACATATGTGGAGTCATATGTTGGTCAATACCGGCAAGCTTAGCATAGTGATTTATCATGAAACGGACAGATTGATCTGATAACTTATGCTTTAGCTTGTTGACAAAAAAATATCCACAGGTCTCAATATCTTGCTCAAAAGTTTTTTGGTATGATGTCATAGCTAAAATTACTTCAGAATTTTCAATTTGTAATATTCGTTCTTTTGAACCTTTTCCATAAATAAGTATGTTGTGACTTTTCATGTCTATATCTGATGGTCTCAAGGAACACAATTCAGATATTCGCATGCCAGTAGCAAATAGCAATTCGATAACAGCAATATCCCGTATGCAACAGCGAAGTTGATATTCTGATTTAGCTAGCTCCTTTTGGGCATACAGAGTAGATAAAAATGACTGAATGGAATGAAAAGGTATTGTCTTGGGTAAGAGCTTTGGTTCTCGAAAACGAATGTCTAATTTTAGAAAAGGATTCTCAGACAATAATTCCTGATATTCCAAATATCGGAAAAAGGCTTTTAGACTGGCAATCTTGCGTTTGACAGTTTTGGGTTTAAATTGTTTATGTAAGTTGGTTATATACTGATCAACAGTGTTCTTGGATAGGCAGGAAGGCAGTTCGGAAGAGAAATGGGTGTATTGCTTTAAATCAATGCTGTATGCCTTGATAGTTTTGTAATCTAAGCGTTTCCTGAACTGACAGTATTCAATGTATTCTGTAATGTAATCATTTAAGTTATTCATAAACGGACACTCTCCTTGGTTTTTATTCAATTATGAGTGTCTGCTTTTAAAATGTCTATTTTCAGATTTTAGGAAAGAATTTATCTAACATCTCTATGCATTCTTTTGAAGTATATCCCCAGAGAATAGAACTAAGTGCTTGTACAACTTCTGGACGTTTTCGGTAGTAAGTTCTTTTGGAGTAAGTAGGTAATCATCCGTATCTGTTAGTGCCCATATTTTTCTGATACACTCTTTTCATAACATGGTTCTTCCGAAATTGCTAACTTGAAAAAGTAAATTCCAGTGCAGAAGTAAATTCCACACTCATTTAAAA
>ERZ834694.1687-NODE-1687-length-18328-cov-3.483008_pt1 | contig 18328 bp, 14 predicted proteins | sample MGYA00519691_ERZ834694 | MGnify/ENA primary metagenome ERZ834694 (study PRJEB31850, sample SAMEA3708758) | human gut metagenome | biome: human gut; feature: human-associated habitat; material: faeces | place: China | collected 2014 ... | reverse complement strand
TGTGATGCGTGCGATTTCGGCGACAATGCAGAGTATATTGATTACGAAAAGATTTATCTGTCCCGTTTCAAAGTACTCAGAAAAGCATTTGAAAGATTTGCGGCAGATGACGTATATGATGCATTTGTATCGGAAAATGGTTACTGGCTGGAAGATTATGCGCTGTATATGGCGATTAAGGATGCACTCGGCGGAATCAGCTGGAGTGAGTGGCCGGCAGAATTAAAGGACAGAGAAGAAGCAGCACTGAATCAGAAACGGGAAGAACTTGCCGAGGAGGTTGCATTTTACAAATTCCAGCAGTTTATGTTCCTGAAACAGTGGAAAGCACTGAAGGCATACGCAAATGAAAAGGGTATCCGTATCATCGGTGATATTCCGATTTATGTGGCATTTGACAGCGCTGACACCTGGGCAAATCCGGTTCTGTTCCAGTTTGATGAGGACAACCAGCCAAAAGCCGTTGCCGGATGCCCGCCGGATGCGTTCTCCGCAACCGGACAGCTCTGGGGCAACCCGTTATACAAATGGGACTATCATAAGAGCACAGGTTATGCATGGTGGCTGTTACGTCTGGCTCACGTGTTTAAACTGTACGATACTGTCCGCATCGACCATTTCCGCGGATTTGATGAATATTATTCCATCCCGTTCGGTGATCAGACGGCAGAGCGCGGCCACTGGGAAAAAGGACCGGGCATGGATCTGTTCAACACCGTCAAAGAAAAGCTCGGCGATGTGGATGTCATCGCAGAAGACCTGGGATATCTTACCGAGAGCGTGATCGAAATGGTAAAAGAGTCCGGCTATCCTGGTATGAAGGTGCTGCAGTTTGCTTTTGACTCCCGTGAGGAGAGCGATTATCTGCCGCACAATTACGAGAGAAACTGTGTTGTCTACACCGGAACGCACGACAACGATACGATTCTTGGATGGTATTATGTCATGAGTGAGGAAGACCGCGAATTCTCCAAAGAGTATATGGGAAATGCAAAGAGTACCGATGAGGAGTTGCCGTGGGATTTTATCCGCATGTCAATGGAGAGTGTGGCAAATCTGGCTGTCACTCCGATGCAGGAGTTTTTAGGCCTTGGCACGGAGGCAAGAATCAACTATCCGTCCACACTTGGAAATAACTGGAAATGGCGCCTGCTTCCAGAACAGTTTACACCGGAGCTGGCAAAGAGAATTTATCGGCTGACACAGATTACAGCACGTATTGCAAAATAAAAACACGCGCTGGAAAGAAAGCAAAACAGGCCGGAGAAACAAGCCGGAAGAGATTCCGGCAGAACAGGTACAGAGTTTAAAGGAGAGGCCTGCAGAATATGGAACAGGTAACAATCAGGGACATTGCCCGCAAATGTAAGGTAGGCGTGAGTACTGTATCGAGAGCGATGAACAATCATCCGGATATCAACCCGGAAACAAAAGAGATGATTTTAAAGGTGATTGCCGAATCGAATTACGTACCGAACAACAGTGCCAGAAATCTGAAGCGGTCGAATGCGAAAGCGATTGCCATTCTGGTAAAAGGCATGGACAACATGTTCTTCAACAACATGATCAGTGTGATTGAAGAGGTTGTGCGAAAAAAGAAATACGCCTGCATTATTGAGCGAGTAGAGGAAAAGGCAAATGAGGTAGACTCCGCGATCGAGATCGTCAAAGAAAAACGGCTGCGCGGCATCATTTTCCTCGGCGGAAACTTTACGCATCCGCATGAGAAAATGGCGCAGATCCCGGTTCCGTACGTGATCAGTACAATCGGGGCGGTTTCAGACGGAGGAAAACCGTGCGCGAGCGTATCGGTCGATGACTACAGGGAAAGCTATAAGATGGTAGATTATCTCTGTGGTCTCGGGCACCGGCGCATTGCCATCATTACCGCCTGCGAGGACGACATCAGTATCGGACGCCTCCGTCTGAATGCGTACCGCCAGGCTTTACTGGATCATGGGATACCTTATGACCCTGATCTGGTATTTCATATGACGAAGGACGACACGTATTCTTTCGCCACAGGGTACAAGATAACAAAAGAAATTCTGGAAAAAAAGACGGAGTTTTCCGCGCTGTATGCCAACGCGGATACGCTGGCAATCGGTGCGTGCCGTGCCTTAAAAGAGGCCGGGCTTACCGTGCCGGATGATATTTCCGTTGCCGGATTTGACGGAATTGATGCGGGAGAGTATTATATACCCAGTATCACAACGATCCGCCAGCCGGTGGAGCAGCTTGCAGCAGAGACGGCGAAGATGCTGTTTTCCTTAATTTCAGGAAAAGAAGAACCCTGCAGCAAAGTATACGATGGGGAACTCATCGTAAGGGAATCCACAAAGTCGCGGATCGCGCAGCAGTAAAACCCTTGCAGTTTCGCTGCCGCAAAAAAGTGATTCAGAAGTGAACAGTCCCATTCAAGGAAAAGCTTTGCATGGAGCTGTGAAAGCTGCCGATCGCAGAAAATCCGGAACGGCGGCGCAACCAAATTACACTGTGGGAATTTTCCACAGCAACACGAGGAGAAAAAAGAATGGAAGAAAGAATTCAGGCAATCTTAAAAGAGCGTTTTGGAAGAGATCTGGACAACTGCACAAAGAGCGAAATCTTTGAAGCCCTGATGGTCATCACAAAACAGGAGATGGCAGGTCGCAAAAGAAACACCGGAAATAAGAAGCTGTATTATATCTCAGCAGAGTTTCTGATCGGAAAACTGCTGTCCAATAACCTGATCAACCTTGGCATGTATGAGGAAGTAGAAAAAGCACTCGCTTCTCACGGAAGAGAACTGACGGAGATCGAGGAAATGGAAATGGAGCCGTCCCTTGGAAACGGAGGCCTTGGCCGTCTGGCAGCATGCTTCCTTGATTCTATCGCAACACTTGGATTGCCGGGAGACGGTATCGGCCTTAATTATCACTTCGGTCTGTTCCGCCAGCTTCTGGTCGACCACAAACAGAAAGAAGTGAAAAATCCATGGATCACAAATGAGAGCTGGCTCGTCAGACAGCCGGTATCCTTTGCAGTTCCGTATAAAAACTTCACGATGCATTCTACCCTGTATGATATCGACGTACCGGGTTACAACAATGGCTGTAACCGTCTGCATCTGTTCGATGTAGACACGGTAGACGAGAGTATCGTTCCATCAGACAGCATCAACTTTGACAAGCATCAGATCCAGAAAAACCTGACACTGTTCCTCTACCCGGATGACAGCGACCGTGCCGGACAGCTGCTTCGTATCTACCAGCAGTATTTCATGGTCAGCAACGGCGCACAGTTTATCCTGATGGAGTGCGAGCAGAAGGGCTACGATCTGCACAAGCTGTATGATCACGTTGTGATCCAGATCAACGATACCCATCCGTCCATGGTCATTCCGGAGCTGATCCGTCTGCTGCAGGAGAGAGGCTTTACCATGCAGGAAGCCATCGATGTTGTAAGCAAGACCTGTGCTTACACCAACCACACCATCCTGGCAGAGGCACTGGAAAAATGGCCGATCGATTACCTCGAGGAGGTTGTTCCGCACCTGATGCCGATTATCCACGAGCTGGACGCACAGGCAAAGAAGAAATACAAAGATGAGAAAGTAGCGATCATCGACAAGGATCAGCGCGTCCACATGGCACACATGGATATCCACTACGGATTCTCTGTTAACGGCGTTGCAGCACTGCACACCGAGATCCTGAAAAACTCCGAGCTGAAACCGTTCTACGATATTTATCCGGAGAAATTCAACAACAAGACAAACGGAATCACTTTCCGCCGCTGGCTGCTGCACTGCAACCGTGAACTGGCACAGTATATCGAGAGCCTGATCGGACCGGGATTCAAAAAAGATGCCGACGAGCTGGAAAAACTGCTCAAATACAAAGACAACAAGAAGGTTCTTGCAAAACTTGAGGAGATCAAACACAACCGCAAACTGGATCTCAAACAGTTCCTGTATGAGACACAGAATATCGCGCTGGATGAAAATTCCATCATCGATGTACAGGTAAAACGTCTTCATGAGTACAAACGCCAGCAGATGAACGCCCTGTACGCTATTTACAAATACATGGATATCAAGAGCGGCAACAAGCCGAAAACCCCGATCACCATGGTATTCGGTGCAAAGGCTGCACCGGCTTATATCATCGCAAAAGATATCATCCATCTGATCCTGTGCCTGCAGGAGCTGATTGATAACGATCCTGAGGTAAGCCCGTACTTCAAAGTGATTATGCTTGAGAACTACAACGTATCAAAAGCTGCAAAGGTGATCCCGGCAGCAGATATCTCCGAGCAGATCTCCCTGGCATCCAAAGAGGCTTCCGGAACCGGAAACATGAAATTCATGCTGAACGGTGCCCTGACGCTTGGAACAGAAGACGGTGCAAACGTTGAGATTGGCGATCTTGTCGGAAAAGAGAACATCTACATCTTCGGAAAGAAACCGCAGGATGTCATCGACCTGTACGCAGATGCTGCTTACTGCTCAAAAGACATCTATGACGAAGATCCGGAGATTGCAAAGCTGGTTGATTTCATCGTCAGCGATGAGCTTCTTGCTATCGGCGACAAGGTTTGCAAGAAGCTCATCGCTGACAAGGTTTGCCTGGAGAGACTCTACAAAGAGATCTTGAACAAAGACTGGTTCATGACGCTGCTCGACCTGAAAGAGTACATCAAGACAAAAGAAAGAGTATACAAAGACTACGAGAACAAAGATGCATGGAACAAGAAGTGCCTGATCAACATCGCAAAAGCAGGCTTCTTCTCCTCCGACCGTACCATTGCACAGTACAACGAGGATATCTGGCATCTGGCATAAGTGCAGAACATGCATACAAAACGCCGCCGCAGACGATTCGGTTCGTCCGCGGCGGCGTTTTTTAATGCAATTTTTATGAAAGATTCAGCCGTCTGCTTAAGATATAGCGGCAGATCAGGAACAGAACAACGCAGAGCACCACGGTGATGATAAGTGTGGAAACCGAGGATGTGGTAACCACAGCAGTCGGTGTGGAGTCCTGGAAAACACGGACGATGCTGATTCCGCCGAAGATCTGGATCACGGTAGTCATGCCGATGTAAGAGAGGACAGCCGTCAGAATTTTGTGGCTGGATACCAGGCTTCCGATGCTGATGGCGGCATAGAACAGAAGAATGCCAAAGAACAGCGAAGCGAAGAAGCCAACGATGGAAAACAGTGCCATACCGATGTGGTTCGTGATGCCGATCAGGGAAAAAGCAGCATCGGCAACACCGGTAATCTGTGCCCAGAGATAGGACAGAAAATCGGAAAAGGTCATGGTCTTGTTGTAAAAAAGCAGGGTGTTTGCGGTAAAATACCGGATTGCGGACGGCAGAAGCAAAAAAGCGAAGGAAGCGAGAACGGAAAGTGCGTTTAAGATGCTCCATGCGCCGAAAACCAGCATTTTGGAGAGAATATGATCCGTTGCCGATACCGGAAGGACGTTGGTCAGATACCCTTCGTCGGTAAAAAGATTTTTATAGTAGCGCTGGATCATCAGCACCTGTGTCATGACGGATGCGGCGATCACAATCAAAACGTACGCAAACAGATAGAGGACGATCAGCAGATCCGGCAGCTCAGAAATCTGGGAAAAGAGGAATCCGAAGCCTCCGAGAGCGCCCATGAAAATGGCGGCACCGTTCAGCAGCGCCATGTTTTTCCAGCATGCTTTCCACTCATGTTTCAGACATTTTTTTAACATTTGAATACCTCCCTGAAATAAGAATCAATCGATTCACCCTCCTGCATCCGGATATCCTCAACCGAGGCGTGCAGTTTTAACTGGCCCTCCTGGATAAAGATGACCTCATCGAGAATATTTTCGACATCGGAAATCAGATGTGTTGAGATGAGGATGGATGCGTCTGGTTCGTAGTTGTTTAAAATCGTAGATAAAATGTAATCGCGTGCTGCCGGATCGACGCCTGCAATCGGCTCGTCGAGGCAGTAGAGCTTTGCGCGGCGGCTCATCGTGAGGATGAGCTGGACTTTCTCTTTCGTTCCCTTCGACATCGTTTTCAAACGGTCCTTCGGGCTGATTTTTAAGGATTCCAGCATGGCATTGGCGCGGGACATGTCAAAGTCCTCAAAGAAATCGCTGTAATACGTTAAAAGATCCGAGACGCGCATCCAGCTGCCGAGATACATTTTATCCGGCAGATAGGAGACGATCCGTTTTGTCTCAATACCGGGATGATTTCCGGCGATGAGGACTTCACCCTCACTCGGGGTCAGCAGTCCGTTCAGCAGCTTTAAGAGCGTCGTCTTTCCGCTTCCGTTGGGCCCCAGCAGTCCGATAATTTTCCCGGAATCCAGGGAAAGGTTGAGATGATCGAGCGCGGTGTGGTTTCCGAAGCGCTTCGTCAGGTCTTTACACGTTACAAGTTCACTCATGATTTTCTTCCTCCTCAATCGTTTCGGCAAGTAGCTGCCGGATTTCCTCCGGGGTTATGCCGAGCTGTTTCATGTGGGCAACAAAAGCAGATACTTCTGCGGCGGCAAGTTCTTTTTTCATCTGATGAATCAACTCCTTATCTTCGGTAATAAAGCGTCCGCTGGTCCGCTGGGAATAGATCAGTCCGCTGCGTTCCAGTTCGGAAAGCGCTTTCTGCATTGTGTTCGGGTTGACGGCGGCCTCCTGCGCGAGATCGCGGACGGACGGAAGCTTATCGCCCGGCTGATAGCGCCCGGTGATGATGTCCATCTGTACCCGCTCGATGATCTGCAGATAGATCGGCCGCGAGGAATCAAGATTCCATGGCATATGGCATTCACTCCTTTTGTACTACTGTATTAATTTGATGGTACAATCATACAATCGGTTTATGGATTTGTCAAGAAAATTAAGAAAAAATTTTAGATTTAGAGGTTAAATTGTGGTAAACTAAGCGTAAGTGCGGCACATTAGTATTAGAAGAAAAACCGCAGAAATAGTTCCGTCTAAAAAGATGGATGAAGGGAGAAATATGGCAGAAATTAAACTGAAAAAAAGAGAAGAGATGGATCCGGCGTACTGCTGGGATCTTTCGAGTTTGTTTGGTAGTGATGAAGAATTTGAGAAAACAGAGCAGGAGCTTGCGAAGAAAATAGAAGCGTTCCGCGCAAAACAGGGAACAATGAAAGAGAGTGCAAAAGCGCTGTATGACGTTCTTTCCGGTCTGGATGACATCAGCCGCGTCTTTTCCAGCCTGTATGTCTATGCAAGCCAGAAATATCACCAGGATATGGGAAATCAGAAGTATCAGGGCTATGCCGGAAAGATGGACAGCATGATGGCTGTTCTTGCGGATGCCTCTTCTTTCGTAGAGCCGGAGATCCTGGAGCTTGACGAGGAGACGGTTACAGAATTTGAAAAAGCATATGAGCCGCTCCGTCTGTACGATCGCATATTAAAAGAAAACTTCCGCAAGAAAGAGCACATTCTCTCGCCGGAGATGGAGGCGGTTCTTGCAAAAGCCGGAGAGATGGCATCCAGCCCGGATCAGATTTTCTCGGCATTTTCGAACGCAGACCTCAGATTCCAGCCGGTCATGGATGAAGAGGAAAATCAGGTTCCACTGAGCCACGGCACCTTCGTCGGATTTTTACAGTCGAAGGACCGCCGGGTCAGAAAAGAAGCGTTTGAGAAGTATTATGCGGAGTATGAAAAACACAAAAACATGCTCGCCGCAACGTTCGGTGCCAATCTGAAACAGGCCGCATTCTTTGCAGATGTAAGAAAATATCCATCTGCACTGGCTGCATCGCTGGATGGCGGAAATATCCCGGTTTCGGTTTACGACAAGCTGCTCGAGGCGATTCATGCAAAAATGCCGGCGATGTACCGCTACGTGGCACTGCGTAAAAAGCTGCTCGGTGTGGATGAACTTCATATGTATGATGTTTACGTTTCTCTGACGAAAGAGTACGAGCAGAAATATACGTATGAGCAGGCGATCGAGATCGTGAAGAAAGCGCTTGCCGTGCTCGGGGATGATTATGTGGCACTGCTGGACAAGGGCTTTTCGGAGCGCTGGGTGGATGTTTATGAGAACGAAGGAAAAAAGAGCGGTGCTTACTCCTGGGGTTCTTACGATTCCCATCCGTATGTGCTGATGAGCTTTAACGGAAATATCGATTCGGTCTTCACACTGGCGCATGAGATGGGCCATTCGCTGCATTCCTGGTATTCGAACCATACACAGCCGTTTACGTATGCGGAGTACCGCCTCTTTGTCGCTGAGGTGGCATCAACCTGCAACGAGGCACTGCTGATCCGCTATCTGCTGAAGCATGCGAAAGAAAAAGAGGAGAAGATTTTCCTGCTGAATTATTTCCTGGATCAGTTTAAGGGAACGGTGTTCCGCCAGACGATGTTTGCGGAGTTTGAGAAGCGGATTCATGAGAAGATGGCAGAGGAAGGCACGCTGACGGCGGACGGTATTTCGGAGCTGTATCTGTCGATCAACAAGGAGTATTTCGGACCGGATATGATTTCGGATCCGCAGATCGCGCTGGAATGGGCGAGAATTCCGCATTTTTATACACCGTTCTATGTATATCAGTATGCAACGGGATTTTCGGCGGCGATTGCGATCAGCAGCAAGATCCTGGCAGGGGAGCCGGGTATCGTGGAGAAGTACAAACAGTTCTTAAGCGGCGGCTGCTCGATGGATCCGATTGACCTTTTGAAGATCTGCGGCGTCGATATGACGAAGCCGGAGCCGGTGGAAGAGGCGCTGGATGTGTTTGCTTCTTATGTGGAGGAGCTGGAGAAGCTGACCGCGGAAGCGTAAGCACAGGTTTTAAAGTTGCATAAATTTGATGGGAAATATGTGTGAAAAATATACAAAATTTGGCGCGTTTTTCCCTTGAAAAAGTTTTTGGATATGTTACAATATTATTACAGAGTAAAAATGGATGAGCTGGAAATTGAAAAATATTTGCGATTAAGAGGGAGAATTTCCGTATTTCTGTCGAATGCGGAAGATTAAACGTAAATTTTTCGGAATGCGGCTTTGCTCCTGTAAAAATGGGGAGCGGGCCGCGGCCGGCTATGAAAGAAATATTACTGTTCATTCAGCAGTGAACTGTAACAAAAACAGACGGATAGCAGATGAAGTAAGGGTGAGAGTATGAATTTATATGAGGCTATTTTTGTTAGAAAATCAGTAAGGAATTATTGTTTTGATACGCTTCCGCCGCAGACTTTGGATAAGATTTGGGAGCATTATAAGGAGATGCCGGCACTGTTTTCGGGCATCGGTGTGGATATGGCGATTCTGGACAACAGAAAAGGGCAGGAGAGAATGCTCAGTATGTTCAGTGTGAAGGCGCCGTATTATATGGCTTTTTATTCGGAGGAGTCAGAACGATATCTGATGAACGTGGGTTATATTATGGAACAGATGGTGCTGTATCTGTGCAGTATCGGACTGGGAACCTGCTTTATCGGAAGTAATCGTGTGAAAAAGGCGGAGCTTGAGAAGAACGGAAAGCGGCTGGTGGGGATCGTCGCTTTTGGTAAGAGTCATGGTTCGCATACGAGACGGCAAAGTGAAGCAAAGAGACTGCCGCTGGAGGATCTTTGTGTGTTCAAAGAGGTGCCGCGACAGTGGATGACGCAGATGCTGGAAGCGGCGAGACTGTCGCCATCCAGTATGAACAGCCAGCCGTGGAGATTTGTGGTGTATGATAACAGGATTCATATTTTCTCGAAGAAGCACAGTGTGGAGAAGCTTCGGAAGTGGGATGAGGTGAATTTCGGGATTATGTTTGCAAATATGATGGTGGCAGCAGAGGAGCTGTGGCTGGATGTTGACCTGATCAGACTCGGGGATATTTCGCAGAAAAACTTCTCAAATAATCAGTATGTGCTGAGCGCGATTCTGAAGGCGTAGAGGTGAATACGGACGACCTCGGACAACCTCGCCCGCTGCACCGCAGGTACGAAGCCACGCGAGGTCTGACGGTGGGGACGGGGGTAAAGCGTCTGGATCCGCCAGGAGGCGGATCGGCGTGAGCATGTGGGGTTGGGAGGACGGATGGAAAGGAGTCTGGATTCGTCAGGAGGGTGGTTCGGTGTGAATTTGTGGGGGGAAGACAGCTGTGCGGGTGTCTGATGGAGAGCGAAAATTGAGGGAATCGTAGATACTTTTGATTTTTTTTGAAAAAAATTGAAAATAGGTATTGACAAATGAGGGGAGTTCCTGTATAGTATCATTTGTAAGGTGCAGCGAGCACTTAGCAAGATAAAAATTAATAAATGCGCGAGTGGCTCAGGGGTGGAGTACAACCTTGCCAAGGTTGGGGTCGCGGGTTCGAATCCCGTCTCGCGCTCTTTTTATTACCGAAATTTCTTCACAGGAATTTCGGTTTTTTGTTTTTCCAAAAACTTTTTTACCAAAGAAAGGAATTCTTATGATTCAGGACATTGCTCCGCATAAATATTATGTAGATTACCAGCCTTCTGTTCCGAACGATACGGATCTTGTTTTAATTTACGGTCATCATACAATTCTGTGCAATTTCGAAGATCCCGAGATCTGCTACCCTTCCATTGCGGAAATTGCAGCTGTTTTTCCGGAGATTAAAGAAAAGGCAAAATTTCTGTTCCGCATTGATGAGACGGACTATTATGAACTGCGCAGTCCGCAGCTTCCGGAATTTGGCATCTGGAAATACGAAAATACACTAATTCTTCGCAGCGCCGTTCCGGGATGGCTCGGGTTTGCCGGTATCACCGGTTACCAGATCCACACCTGGTACACCGACCACACCTACTGCGGCCGCTGCGGAACGAAGATGCATGCGCCTGGAAATGAACGCGCGATGCAGTGCCCTTCCTGCGGCGCGCTCTCCTATCCGGTCATCTGCCCGAGCGTCATCGTTGCCATCACCGACGGTGACCGCCTGCTGCTCACGAAGTACGCACCTTCCCACAGCAGCCACCGCCAGTACGCCCTCGTGGCCGGCTATACCGAGGTCGGTGAGACGCTGGAACAGACGGTGCACCGTGAAGTCATGGAAGAAGTCGGATTAAAGGTCAAAAATCTGAGATACTATAAGAGTCAGCCGTGGTCCTTCAGCGGCTCGCTGCTCGCCGGATTTTACTGCGATGTGGACGGCGATCCGTCCATTACCCTCGACCGCGAGGAACTCTCCGTTGCCGAATGGTTTGACCGCGATTCTCTTCCGGAGACGCCGAACCTCATCAGTCTGACCGGTGAAATGATCGAATGCTTCCGCCAGGGAAAAGAACCGAAATAAAAAATAAGAAATCATTTTGTGACTTAGTCACAGAACTTCCCGTTCTGCTGTGGTATTCTACAGTCACAACAGAAAAACACTTACCGGGAAATAAAAAATCCCGTTTTAAAAAAGGAGGACTTCTATTATGTCATTAATTCATGTTACATCCGAAAACTTTGAAAAAGCTCTGCAGGCAGCACCTGGCGTTGCCGTTGTTGATTTCTTTGCTACCTGGTGCGGACCGTGCAAAATGCTCGCCCCGGTCATCGAAGAGGCAGCTGAGGATATGCCGGAGATCCAGTTCTACAAAGTAGACGTTGACGAAGCACCGGAGCTGGCAAGATCCTTTAAAGTCATGAGCGTTCCGACCCTCGCTTTCTTCAAAAACGGCGAGCTCGTAAAGAAAAACGTCGGCGCCGTTTCCTATGAGGAACTGGAAGAGCTGATTAACTCTGTAAAATAAACAGCGTAATATTGGAAATGCAAGAAAAAACGTATCGGCACAAAACCGATACGTTTTTTCTTGCATTTCTTTCTGTTCTTTTCTATCATGGAAGAAACGGCTGCTGCCGTAGTTTACAAAAGAATGATCTTCTTCCGAAAGGAGTTTTATTTATGTCATCTTTTCTGGAATCCTGTTTTCAGGAGCATTATCCATTTTATTCAAAGCTTACCGCCGATGAACAGCAGACACTCGTGCTCTCTTCCGTCCTGACGACGTATCAGCGCGGCGATTTTCTCTACAGCTGCGACGATGACTGTCTCGGCGTTCTGCTTGTCCTCTCCGGCATGCTCCGCATCTTTATCCAGTCCGGCGAGCAGCGGGAAATTACCCTGTTTACCACCGGTCCCGGCGAAGTCTGCACGCTGTCTGCCTCCTGTGCGATGCAGGAAATCAGCTTTGATATTCTGATTGAGGCCGAGGAGGAGACGAAAGTTCTCATCACTCCGGCCAGCACGTTCCGCAGACTGTTGAATCAGAATATTTACGTTGAAAACTACATTTACCGGGAAACAACGGAGCATTTTTCCGAAGTCATGTGGGCGATGGGCCAGCTTCTCTTTACGCGGCTTGACCAGCGCCTTGCCGGATATCTCGAGGATGAACGCATCCGCACCGGTTCCCCGGTGCTCTCCACCACGCACGAGCAGATCGCGCGGAACCTCGGCAGTGCCAGAGAGGTCGTTTCCCGCACCTTAAAGTCGTTCGAGAAAGACGGCATCGTCGCACTCTCCCGCGGCACGGTCACGATTCTCGATGTCAAAAAGCTCCGCGGCATCTGCCGGATGCGCCGATAGTTCTTCTACGCGCGCAGACATTTTCCCACAGGCTCTGCCCTGCCGCTCGAGAAAATATTTTTCAAAAGCGTTCTAACGGCACTCCATCTTAATTTCAATCTCATTTCCTTCCACGGCCACCTTCGCATAACTTCCGACGATCAGCGGCATCGCCGGATGAAGGTGTCCGATGTCGAGATCCATCACGATCGGCACGTTGCATTTTCCAAGCAGATCCGTCACGGCGCGGTACTGGTCGAGTTCCCCGAATTTCTGTCCGAACTGCAGCGGGCGGCCAATCAGAAAGCCTTTCACATATTGGAACCAGCCGGCGTGCTCCATCTGCCAGATTGCGCGGCGGATCGCAAAGACGTTCAGATCGCACGCTTCCAGAAACCAGACAAAACCGTCCTCTTTATATTTTTCCACAAAATCAACCGTTCCGTCGTACTTCGTTCCAAGAATGTTGACGAGACAGTCGAGACAGCCGCCGATGAGCCGTCCCTCAAATGCACTGTCCGCATCCGGGAAGCGGCGCAGAACGCGCGGTTCTGTAATCTGGTACGGCAGATACGGATTTTCCTCGCTTCTGCCCTTCGCATCGTCTCTTTCCCATCCCTCATAGCCGCGGACGGTACGCACTTCTCCCGTCAGTACGCCAAACGCATCCGCTACGGATTTATGCCACGGCTCCATGCCGAAATCACTCGCACACGGACCGTAAACAGCCGCCGTATCGCAGATGGTCGGCAGAAGATACGTAAAATGCGTATTGTCAGAATAGCCGAGATACCATTTCGCCGGTGCCTTTCTGATCTTTTCAAAATCCACGTAATCGAGATCCTCGCACATCAGCTCTCCGCCGCCGCAGGAAATCAGACAGTCATTCTTCTCACTGACATAATATTCCGTCAGCTCTTTTCCGCACTCCTCCGGTGCCGCGCTGATTCCGATGCCGTGCTCTGCATAGCAGTTTGGCCCAAGATCCAGCTGATATCCCATCTCTTTCCATTTTTTCTGTGCATTTGCAAATGCGGACTTGTATGGCTCTGTTGTGCATCCAAACGATGGTGCCACAAAGCCGATCGTTCCGCCCTTTTTCAGATTTTCCGGAAACCTCATGTCGCATCCTCCTTTATCCTAATTCTTCTGCCTCCAGATTCTTATACTGCGTCAGCTCATCCCCGAAGATCAGCTCTCCGTCGTTCTGCGCAAAGTACAGCTCCTCTTCTTTTTCCAGTTTTGCCTTTCCGTTCGTCCCCTCGGTAATCTCCGCGCAGAGACGGTCCACCTCCGTTTTCGGAACGAGAACGCGGATTTTCACCTGATCGGTGTACTCGGATTCCAGAATCGGAATCCCCCGCTGGCCGAGCAGATACTGGATTTTACCGATGCCGTTGTAATCCGTCTCAATCAACAGCCGCACGCCGCAGATCTCGTCAATCAGAACACTGTTTGCCAGCCCCTCCTGCACCGCCTGCGAGTACGCGCGCACCAGGCCGCCCGTTCCCAGCAGCGTACCGCCGAAATACCGCGTCACCACAACAAGCACATTGCGGAGGCCTGCTCCCTGTACCACATCGAGCATCGGCCGCCCTGCCGTGCCGGAAGGCTCCCCGTCGTCGCTGCAGCGCACCGTCTCCTGATTTTCTCCAATAATATACACAAAACAGTTATGCCGCGCATCCCAGTATTTTTTCCGCAGAGCTTCCAGGCAGGAAAGTGCCTCCTCCTCAGATTCCACCAGACGCACCGTCGCAATAAAACGTGATTTCTTCTCCACGATTTCCCCGGTTCCACCCCGGTAAACCGTCCGAAACTGATCGATCATATGTCCTTACTCCTTCATCCAAATATGTACCTATCTTACCATATCATTTCTGAAAAATCAGCATTCTTTTCAGAAATACTTTTATTCCAGCCCTTTATTTGGTATAATAAAAATAAGTATACCCTGCTTTTTGCAGGGCAGGAACACCATTGATTACTGAACTGAATCAGTTTTGCAGGAACATGACATAAGGAGGATTTTCTATATGCACTTTGGAAAAAGTCATCTGGAAGACAAACGTGAAGATCTGCGGTCCCATTACGGAAAGATTGAAAAGACGGCCGGCGTGACGGCGCTGCGCATCGCGTTCTGTCTTCTTCTTGTCGTTCTCGTCTGCGGTGCCGGGCTTGTGATCGGCGCTGTCCGCGGCGTGATTGACAGTGCCCCTGATATCTCGGAGGCAAATATCATGCCGCTCGGCAACGCGTCGTTTATCTACGATGCTGACGGCAACCAGGTACAGAAGCTGACCGGGGCTCAGGGAAACCGTGTCTCGATTTCGATTGAGGAGATTCCGCTCGATATGCAGCACGCGATCGTCGCGGTTGAGGATGCCCGTTTTTATGAGCACAACGGCATCGATCCGAGCGGTATCATCCGTGCTTTCGTTGTCGGCGTCAGCCACGGCTTTCATTTTACCGAGGGCGCCAGCACGATCACACAGCAGCTCTTAAAAAACAATGTTTTCACTGACTGGATGGAAGAGACGCGGATGCAGAGCTTCAAGCGGAAGATCCAGGAACAGTACCTGGCGCTGAAGCTGGAAAAAACACTGACCGCAGAGGGTGAAAACGCCAAAGACGTTATTCTGGAAAATTATCTGAATACGATCAACTTAGGTTCCGGCTGCTACGGTGTCCAGACGGCAGCGCAGACGTATTTCGGAAAGGATGCAAAAGATCTGACGCTCTCTGAATGCGCCGTTCTTGCCGCAATTCCAAAGGCGCCGACGGCATATAATCCGAAAAACCACCCGGAGAAAAACCAGCAGCGCCGCGACAAGATCCTGAACAACATGAAAGAGCAGGGCTACATCACCGAAGAAGAATACACCATTGCCATGAACGACAACGTTTATGACCGCATCGCCATGCACACGCAGTCCCAGGCGGAGAGCGCGCCGTACTCCTACTTTATTGATGAAGTCATCACCAACCTGATCAACGATCTGATGGTACAGAAAGGCTACACCGAAGTGCAGGCAAAGAACGTTGTCTACAGCGGCGGCCTCAAAATTTATACCACACAGGATTCCTACATGCAGTCAATCCTCGATACGGAATTCCAGAATCCGGAGAACTTCCCGGCGAACACGCAGATCGGTCTCGACTGGGCGCTCACCGTAGAGCAGGCAGACGGCGAGGTACAGAACTACAGCAAAGAGATGCTGCAGCTCTACTTCCGCAACAGCGATCCGAATTTCGATCTGCTCTTTGACTCCCAGGAGGAGGCACAGAGCTATATCGACCAGTACAAAGCCGCTATCATGCAGGAGGGCGATACGATTGTTGCCGAGCGCAGCAGCTTCACCCCGCAGCCGCAGGCGTGCATGACCGTTATGGACCAGCGCACCGGCTACGTGAAAGCGATCGTCGGCGGACGCGGCGAAAAAACAGCAAGTCTTACCTTCAACCGCGCAACCGATAATTATTCCCAGCCGGGTTCCACGTTCAAGATTCTTTCCGCGTACGGACCGGCACTCGACCTTGGAAAGATTACACTCGCTACGGTAATTAAGGATGAGCCGTTCAACTACAGCGACGGCACACCGCTGCAGAACTCGGATCTTACCTACCATGGTGATGTTACCGTCCGCCAGGCGATCATCAATTCCATCAATATCCCGGCCGTCAAAGTACTGACCGAGCTTACGCCGAAGGTCGGCTTTGATTATCTGAAGAAGCTTGGTTTTTCCAAACTCTCCGAGGAATACGATGTGATCCAGCCGCTGGCTCTCGGCGGTATCACCTACGGTGTCAGTGATCTCGAACTGACGGCAGCCTACGCGGCAATCGCAGACGGCGGCCAGTACCGCAAGCCGGTGTTCTACACAAAGGTTACCGACAGCAAGGGAAATGTTTTAATTGACAACACAGAAAACAAGGCAACGCAGGTCTTCAAGGCAAGCACTGCCTCCCTCCTCACCAATGCCATGGAGGATGTTCTGGAAAAAGGTACCGGTGTTGCCGCCCGCCTCGACAATATGCACGCAGCTGGAAAAACCGGTACGACGAACGAGGCCAAGGATCTCGTCTTTGCAGGCTTTACGCCGTATTATACCGCTGCCATCTGGGCAACGTATGATACACACGCGGAGTTTCCGGAGAGCGACCGTGAATTCCACAAACGTCTCTGGGCAAAGGTCATGAATGAAATCCACGAAGGCCTTGCCGATATGGATTTCGAAACTTCCGCAACAGTACAGGAGGCAACGATCTGTACGAAGACCGGCCTGCTCGCCCGCTCAAGCTGCCCGTCCATCACCGAATACTTTGCGGTATCCGATCTGCCGACCGAGCGTTGCAAGGGCCACTACACCGCGCCGGCCTCAACACCGACGCCGACCAGAACCCCTTCTGCAGCATCAACTCCGCAGGCAACCCCGACACCGACGGAGGCACCGCAGGAAACTCCGGCTCCGCCCGAAACACCTGCCGATCCGCCTTCTAATACACCGGAGACTCCTGACACACCGGAGACTCCTGACACACCGGAGACCCCTGATGCACCGTCAGAACCGGATACCCCGGCGGAGATATCGGAAGTACAGCCGCAGTCCGAAGAGAGCGGCTCTTCCGAATAACTTTTTCAGTCAGTCTATACACAAAAAACCGGCCCTCTGGCATATGCCAGCAGGACCGGTTTTTCTATACTTCTTTTTCCATCTGAATCAATTAGTCAATCAGCATTTTTGCTGCGCCGTAGATACCAGCATCGTTTCCAAGGGAAGCGAGTACGATCGGGGTATCTTTGCATGCGATGAATGCTGCTTCACGGTAGTATTTAGCTACGCCGTCGATCAGGATCTGGCCTGCTTTGGATACACCGCCGCCGACTACGATAACTTCCGGGTCAACAACGCATGCGAATACTGCAAGTGCTCTTCCGAGGTACTCGGAGAACTCCTGAACGATTGCTTCTGCTGCTGCATCGCCTTCTTTTAATGCATCAAAGACAGCTTTTGCACTGATGGACTCTCCTCTTTCTCTTAAAGAAGACGGAGTATCATGGGATGCCAGATATTTCTTTGCCAGACGAACGATACCGGTTGCAGATGTCATCTGCTCGAGGCATCCGTGGTTTCCGCAGTTGCAGACCGCTTCTTCTTCCGGCTCAACACATGCATGACCAACCTCGCCGCCTGCGCCGTGAGCACCTGCTACGATCTTGCCGTCCACGATGATTCCGCCGCCGACACCGGTTCCAAGGGTAACCATAACCAGGTTCTTGCTTCCCTTTCCGCCGCCTGCCCACATCTCACCGAGAGCTGCTGCGTTTGCGTCGTTTGCTGCTTTTACTGCCATTCCGCCGAGTTCGTCGGAAAGCTCTTTTACGATATTTTTATATCCCCAGTTCAGGTTGACTGCGATGGAAAGCTCACCTTTGTCATTAACCGGGCCAGGTACGTCAATGCCGACACCGGCAACATCATCTGCCGCGATACCCTTCTCAGCCATTTTTGCTTTTACGCTTTTTGCGATATCCGGCAGAATTTCGCTTCCGCCGTTTTCGGTGCGGGTCGGGATTTCCCATTTTTCCAACAGAGTTCCGTCTGTCTGGAACAGTCCGCATTTTACTGAAGTACCCCCAACATCGATTCCAAATACATAGTTTGCCATTTTCTTACTTCTCCTCTCTTTTTTTCACTAAGTTAGCCTGTACACGGCGGTACAGCTCCTGTGCGGCATTGTAGCCCATCTTCTTCTGTCTGTGGTTGACAGCCGCAGTCTCACAGATAA
>ERZ834694.1675-NODE-1675-length-18419-cov-3.047212_pt1 | contig 18419 bp, 14 predicted proteins | sample MGYA00519691_ERZ834694 | MGnify/ENA primary metagenome ERZ834694 (study PRJEB31850, sample SAMEA3708758) | human gut metagenome | biome: human gut; feature: human-associated habitat; material: faeces | place: China | collected 2014 ... | reverse complement strand
TCCCAGCGTAGCCTGTGCCAGCCATGGTGACTTGTCAGATACCACCTTTGTGTAGACCATCTTGGAAATGTGGCGTCCGATCGTATTGTAAGTCAGGGTCGGTGCATCTGCCTGCTGGGTATGAATCTGACCATAAGGCACAAGTCCCAATTTGATGAGTGCCTGGAAACCATTACAGATACCAAGGGCAAGTCCGTCACGGTTGTTCAAAAGATCCATAACGGCTTCTTTCATCTTTTCGTTACGGAAAGCAGTTGCAAAGAACTTAGCACTTCCCTCCGGCTCATCACCTGCGGAAAATCCGCCCGGGAACATGATCATCTGTGCCTGATCGATCGCCTTTGCAAATACCTCGACCGAATCACGGATGTCCTCGGCTGACTGGTTCTTGAATACCTTGACGATCGGTTCTGCACCGGCACGCTCAAATGCCTTTGCACTGTCATATTCACAGTTGGTACCCGGGAATACCGGAATAAATACCTTAGGCTTTGCCACTTTATTCTTACATACATAGATCTCTTTTGCCTGATACAATCCGGTATCAACAGGATCTTTGTCCTCTGTGGCTCTGGTCGGGAATACCTTTTCCAGTGGTGTCACCCAGTCTTTTAAAGCCTCTTCTATAGAAAGGCTCATGTCTTTATAGATAAAGTTCCGACTATCATTTACAGATCCGATCACGCTTACGTCATGACCAAGTCCTGCCGCCTCCATAGCATCAAGGATGACTGTGGTATCCGCGCCGTTTACTTCGGCTACGATAGAGCCCATGCAGTTTGCAAAAAGTTCTTCTGCCGCTACGCTATCTGCGATCGTCACACCCAGTTTATTACCAAATGCCATCTTAGAAAGTGCTGCTGCCAGACCACTTGCATCCGGTGCATAAGCAGATACGATGGCTCCCTTTTGGATCAGGCTGTGGATGACATCATATAACTTCATGACCTGATCATAATCCGGCAGATCATAAGCATCACGTTTTGCACGGAAGAATACCAAGGCATGGCCTGTCTTCTTTAATTCCGGTGTGATGATGTCGCCCTCTTTTGCAATATCAACCGCAAAAGAAACCAGTGTAGGCGGTACATCGATCTCATTGAAGGATCCTGACATGGAATCCTTTCCACCGATGGACGGCAGTCCGAATTTCATCTGTGCCTGATAAGCACCAAGCAAGGCTGCGAATGGCTGGCTCCATCTCTTTGGATCTTCAGACATTCTACGGAAGTACTCCTGGAAAGTAAAGCGGATCTTGCTGTAATCACCACCTGCAGCTACGATACGGGCAACAGATTCGAGTACGGCAAAGGATGATCCGTGATATGGGCTCCAGGAAGACAGATATGGATCAAAGCCGTATGCCATCATGGTAACGGTATCGCACTTGCCTTCGGCTACCGGAAGTTTGGCAACCATAGACTGGGTCTCGGTCAACTGGTAGCGTCCGCCATACGGCATATAGACACTGCCTGCCCCGATGGAACCATCGAACATTTCCACTAAGCCCTTTTGTGAGCATACATTCAGGTCAGATAAAGTAGTCTCCCAGGCTTTTTTCACATCGCCTACAGCCAGAGCATCTGCAACGCCCTCAACTGCATAGGTATGGAAATAATTGTCCTCTTTTACCGGCATTTCCACTGCGACATCTGTCTCCTGATGTGCGCCGTTGGTATCTAAGAAAGATCTCTTTAAGTTGACGATTTCCTTGCCTCTCCACTCCAAGATCAGACGCGGTTCTTCGGTAACGATGGCAACTTCGACTGCCTCTAAGTTTTCTTCCTTGGCATATGCTAAGAACTGGTCAACATTTTCCGGTGCAACAACCACTGCCATACGTTCCTGAGACTCAGAAATGGCAAGTTCTGTTCCATCCAGACCAGCGTATTTCTTTGGCACCTTGTCTAACTGTACGCGCAATCCGTCCGCCAACTCACCGATGGCTACGGACACACCGCCTGCACCAAAGTCATTACATTTTTTGATGATATAACTTACTTCTTCACGACGGAAAAGTCTCTGGATCTTACGCTCTGTCGGTGCATTTCCCTTTTGTACTTCGGCACCACAGACTGCGGTAGACTGGGTGTTGTGTGCCTTGGAAGATCCTGTCGCACCACCAATTCCGTCACGTCCGGTTCTTCCGCCAAGCAAGATGATGCGGTCGCCCGGATCAGAATTTAATCTCTGCACGGCACGTCTTGGAGCAGCCCCCATAACGGCACCGATCTCCATACGTTTTGCCACATAATTCGGATGATATACTTCTTTGACATATCCGGTTGCCAGACCGATCTGGTTACCGTAAGAAGAATAGCCATGGGCTGCCTCACGCACCAGTTTCTTCTGTGGGAGTTTGCCTTCCATGGTATCCTTGACGGATACGGTCGGATCTGCAGCACCGGTCACACGCATAGCCTGATATACATAAGTACGTCCGGAAAGCGGATCACGGATAGCACCACCCAGACAGGTAGCCGCACCACCAAATGGCTCGATCTCGGTCGGATGGTTGTGGGTCTCATTTTTGAAATTGACAAGCCATTCTTCTGTCTTGCCGTCAACCTCTACCGGCACAACGATAGAGCATGCATTGATCTCGTCAGATTCTTCCTGATCGTCCAACTTGCCGTCCTTTTTTAACTTTTTCATGGCAAGCAGAGCCAGATCCATGAGGCAGACAAACTTATCATCACGATCCTTGTAAAGGATCTTGAAATTATCCAAATAATCATTGTAAGAATCTTCGATTGGGGCACGATAATAACCGTCCTCAAAGGTAACATTCTTTAACTCGGTAGAGAATGTCGTATGACGGCAATGGTCTGACCAGTAGGTATCCAACACGCGGATCTCTGTCATGGAAGGATCGCGCTTTTCATCCTGAGCGAAATACTTCTGGATATGTAAGAAATCCTTGAAGGTCATGGCAAGTCCAAGAGAATCATAGAGATCTTTTAATTCCTTTTCCGGCATGCTGCTAAAGCCATCAAAGATGGCAACATCTGCCGGATCTTCAAAATGATCGGTCAGAGTCTCAGGCTTATCCATACCGGTCTCTCTGGAGTCTACCGGATTGATGCAGTGCTTCTTGATGGCTTCAAACTGCTCGTCTGTGATCTGTCCTTCAATGACATAGGTGGTTGCGGAACGGATGATAACATCTTCATCTTCCTTTAACAACTTGACGCACTGCTCTGCGGAATCCGCTCTCTGATCGAACTGTCCCGGCAAAAATTCCACGCTGAACGTCCTGCCTTCATAAGCAAATTCTTCTTCGTAATAATCATCGACCGGAAGTTCACAAAAAACGGTCTTTAATGCCTTCTTGTAAGTGTCCTCCGAAATATTTTCAATATCGTAACGGATCAGGACGCGGACGCCTGTTACCGTAGTAATGCCAAGATAACTCTTGATCTCACTGTAAAGTGACTTTGCTGCCACTGCATACTGGGGTTTCTTCTCTGCATAAACTCTTCTTACGTTTCCCATGCTATACCTCCATCTTTCACTCACTTGGACATAGGATATGCCCTATCACATTTACCCATAGTATAGCACATCGCGCTGACCTGCACATAATTATTATCCCTAATCAGATATATTAGTAAATCTTATCTATATCCTTGACTGCTATTATTTGTGCTTATATAATATGAATGATAACATTGCGTTACAAAAAAAGAAAGGAAACCTTATGGATATCAATTACGAACTATACAAAGTATTTTACCATGTTGCATCTTCCCTCAGTTTCTCCGAGGCGAGCAAGCAACTTTTCATTTCCCAGTCCGCCGTATCCCAGTCGATCAAGACTTTGGAGAAAAAGATCGGTCAGCCCCTCTTTATCCGCAGCACCAAAAAAGTCCAACTGACCCCTGCCGGTGAACTGCTCTTACAGCACATCGAACCAGCCATGAACCTTATACGCCGCGGCGAAGAACAGATCCAGAATGTCAACGACACCAGATTGGGACAACTCCACATCAGCGCCAGCGATACCATCTGCCGCTATTTTCTGGTGCCTTATATCCAAAAGTTCCACGAACTCTACCCGGATGTACCCATCCGCATCACCAATGCGACAAGCAAGTCCTGCGTCGACCTCTTGGAGCAGGGAAAGGTTGACATCATCATCACCAACCATCCCAACTCCCGCATGAATACTTCTTATATCACCCAGACCCTGACAACCTTTCAGGATGTGTTCATCGCCAATCCCACACATTTTCCGCAGGTCACCAAGGAAATGACTTTCAAGGAGATCTCCGGTCTGCCTATCCTGATGCTGGATAAAAATTCTACGACCAGTGAATATCTCCACCAGATCTTTTTGGAACATCGTCTGGATCTGGTACCGGCTTTTCAGTTGTATTCCAATGATCTTTTGATCGACCTGGCGCGCATCGGTCTTGGCATTGCCTTTATCCCGGACTACTGCATCAAACATTCCTCAAAGGATCTGACCGTTGTTTCTACAAAAGAAAAACTTCCACCAAGAAGCCTGGTCGCAGCGACACATCCGTCCCTGCCTCTCGGCGCCTCAGCAGAAGCCTTTTTATCTCTTTTGCCAAAAATCATCCACTAGATCTCCAACCGTATGACGATCGCAGATCTTTCCGTCATTCCATTCCCGCGGAAAGGTCTGCCTGTATTCACTTCTTGTAAAACGCTCATCTAAGAGGGCGATCACGCCCTCGTCACTTTTTGTCCGAATGACGCGGCCTGCCGCCTGAATCACCTTATTCATGCCCGGATAAAGGTAGGCAAAGGAAAATCCGTCTCTCCCGGTCGCCTCAAAATACTGTTTCATGACTTCCCGCTCATTCCCGATCTGGGGCAGCCCCACACCGACAATGATAGCACCGATCAATTTTTCCTCCGTCAGGTCGATTCCCTCCGAAAAGACACCTCCCATCACGCAAAAAGCAACGAAAGAACGCTCTCTTACTTCTTCAAATTCTTTCAGAAAATCTTCCCGCTCCTGCTCACTCATGCCCGAGCGCTGGCAGATCACGTCACAGGAGCCCAGACTTTTTGCCATAAACTTCTGGCTGATCTCCTCCAACATCTTATAGGAAGGACAAAAAACCATGTAATTGCCCTTTTTCTTTTCCACAATGGCTTCGATATAGTCCGCAAAAGCCAGATATTCCGCAAAAGTTCTCCTGGTATAGCGGCTGCTGACATCCCTGCCGATCAAAAGTGCCCGCTTTTCCTGTTCAAAAACAGAGTCCGCATAAATGGCATAGACATCATCATCACAGCACAAAAGTTCCTTATAATAGCGGATGGGAAGCAGGGTCGCCGAGAAAAAGACACAGGCGCGCGACCGATCCAGCCGCTTTTGCAGCATATAGGAAGGATCCACACAAAAAAGATGCAGGCAGAACTGCCCCTTCTCATCATAATCACAGTAAATACGATAGTGCTCGTCAAAATCATCGGACAGATTGACAAAATTGCGCACCTTAAAATAAAAGTCTAAGACCTCGTCACGGTCTATGATATTTCCTTCTTTTTGCAGCAACTCATCCATCGCCGCTGCCGCCCGGAAAAGGGCAAACAAAAAGGAATCCATCTCCTCTAAGACAAGCAGTTTCTCACACTGCCGCTTTAAGACCAGCATTTCCTTGTTGCAGCGCTCCAAGGTATTTTCCAGTTTTTTCCCATAGATCTTTAACTTCTTTTTCATGGCAAGAAAGTCTTCTTTGACCAGAGTCTCCGAATACATATCTCTGGCACGCTCGACCAGATTGTGTGCCTCATCCACCAGAAAAAGATAGTCGCCCCGGATGCCCTCAGCAAAAAAGCGTTTGAGACAGACATTTGGATCAAAGACATAGTTGTAGTCACAGATGATATGATCGACCCAGGATGCGATATCCAGACTGTACTCAAAAGGACAGACCCGTCTATCTTTTGCCCAGCGCAAAATGCAATCCCGATCCATCATATTTTCTTCCTGCAAAATGTCATAGACGGCATCGTTGACACGGTCAAAATGCCCTTTTGCGTAAGGACAGTCGTCCGGGTTGCAGGATCTCTCCTCCAAAAGACACATCTTATCCTTGGCTGTGATCACGACCGTCTTTCCCTCATAGCCCTGTTCTTCCATCAGAAGAAAGGTATCGTGTGCCACGACACCGGTCGCATTTTTGGCAGTCAGATAAAAGATCTTGTCTCCCATATTCTGCCCCATCGCCTGTATGGCAGGAAAGATGGTAGCCAGAGTCTTGCCCGTCCCTGTCGGTGCCTGTAAAAACAAGGTCTTTTCGCGCATGATACTGCGGTAGACATCCGTTACCAGTTTCTTTTGCCCCTGCCGGTAGGCATAGGGGAATTCCAAACCCCGGATGGACTGCTGACGAATCATCTTGTGGTGAAATAAAAAATCCGACCATTTCTTATAAGAAGCAACGAGTTCCAAAAACCAAGCCTCGATCTCATCATAGGAATAATGCATCTGAAATCTGCGGATCTCCTCCGTATCCAAATTGCAATAGGTCATCTGCACGCCGATGGCAGGCAGGGCATGCTGGGTCGCAAAAATAAAGGCATAGCACTTTGCCTGTGCCAGATGCACGGCGTTCGGCTCTGCCATCTGCTCCACATCCAGATAGACACCCTTGATCTCGTCGATCATAACGAACGGCTTTGCCTCTTCCTGCCCTTCTTCAAGATCCATCCGGGGATCTTCTAGAAAACGGCTGGTCTCTTCTAACAAGCCTTCCTCATAAATAATGCCGTCGGCTCTGCCCTCAATGGCAAGATCATACTCCTCATAAGAGACTATGAACTTGAGCGGGATCTCTGCGTGATAATCGGCTCCCGCCCGCCTCTGGATCTTGCGGTGAATCCAGCTGCCTTCCTGCATAGCCTCCATGCGCATCTGCCCGCCATGCCGGTCGTCAATATCACCTGCATTCATCAGAAATTCGACGAGATTGCGGACAGAGATCACGATCTGCGGTTTTAATTCTTCCTCTTGTAAAAGCCTACTGATCTTCATATTTTTAGTATAACATAAAATGCCCCCGGCAGGTAAACCTGCCGAGGGCATCTTCCATACAATTTAGGCTACTGCAAATTTACGAACCGCCTGCACAAAGGTCGGATCATATTTACTGCAAAGTACCCGCATCTCTCGCTTCATCCCCATGCTCATAACACCAAGCAGGGATTTTGCGTCTAAATATATGGCGCCACTCTTTAAATCAATGGCTTCTGGACAAACGGATGCTGCCTGCACGAATTCCTGTACTTCTTTTTCGTCCTTAAGCATTACCTTCAGTTCCATTTTTTTCACTCCTTTTCACTTTAAAACCGCGAAACTACATTCAATGAAAGCGTTTCCAACGTTTCATTTGACCTATTTAAACACAGGTGTTTTCCTTTGTCAAATCAAAAATTCGTGAAAAATATTAAAATTTCGGGTAATATTTACAGTTTTCCTTTGCAGGGTATTTGTCCTTTTGAAGGACAAATGTCGCATTTTGTCGAACATTTAACACTTTGCACACATTTTACTTAATATTACACAAAGCGTCGATATTCTTCTCTATATTTCTGTTCATCTTGCACAAAATTATATTTTTTTCAAGATCATATCAAGAATTTTATACCTTTTTATCAAAAAAGTGCATCTTCCAAAGCAACAAAGACCTGCCCCATGGCTGCCTCGATAAAGAGATCCTTCTCCTGGTTCAACTGCACATGCAGTGGCTCTTTGTTTAAGACAATAAGATGGTTGCCCCGGAACTCATAGACATAGGATGCCGCCGGATAGACATTTAGGGACGTGCCTGCCACGATCAGGGTGTCGGCTTTTCGGATCGCATCAACTGCCCCTCTGACTGCATCTTCCGGCAGACCTTCTTCATACAGGGTGACCTGCGGACGGATCATGCCGCCGCATTTCGGACATCTGGGAATACCGGTCGTCTCAAAAATATAATTCTCGCCGACTCTCTCTCCGCAGGATGCACAATAATTTTTGTGGGTCGTCCCATGGATCTCATAGACACATTTTGATCCAGCCAACTGATGCAGCCCATCGATATTCTGTGTAACGATAGCATCCAGTTTTCCGATCTCTTCCAACTTCGCCAGCACCCTGTGAGTGACATTGGGTTCAAAGCCCCGGCTATCCATTTTTTGCCGGTAAAACTCAAAGAAAACCTCCGGTTCTCTCATCAGACAGGTATGGCTCAAGAGGTATTCCGGCTGATACTTGTCAAACTGCACATCATGCTGATTGTATAAGCCGTCCTTGCTGCGAAAATCCGGGATGCCGCTCTCAGTCGATACCCCCGCTCCGCCAAAAAAGACAATATGTTCTGACTCTTTGATCCATTCGATAAATTTCGCTATCAATGCTTCCATGGCACTTCTCCCGCTTTATTTTAAGAAACCGGAAATGATCTGTTCCTCTGCTTCTTCTTCTGTCAAGCCTAAAGTCATAAGTTTTATCAACTGCTCCCCGGCGATCTTGCCGATGGCTGCCTCGTGGATAAGACTTGCCTCTGTCGTTGCCGCAGACAACTGCGGGGTGGCGAGCACATATGCCTGATCCATCAAGATGGAATCACACTCGGTATGCCCTGCACAGCGGTTGTTGCCATTCAAGGTAGAGGTATAATGCTGCTTGCTATGGTCTCTGGCAACGGTACGGCTGACGATATTGCAAGCGCAGTCCTCTCCGTTAAGATCTGCCGTAAACTGTGCATCTGCATTCTGATCACCTGTCGTCATGATGCTGTCATGGATCTCCAGTTTTGCGCGATCACATAAGTCTGCCTCTGTGATACGCAGTGTATCATCAATACCGGAGATCTGGGATGTCTCCATGATCATCTCGGCATCTTCCTTTAAATGAACGATGGTCGTTGGATTCATCAGACGTTTGCCTGTCGTGCCCGGATCTCCCTCGCCGTAATGCTTTTCGATGTAGCGCACCTTAGCACCTTTTTCTACATAAAAGGTATGGATGCCATCGTGACCGCTATCCGCACTGCCGCAGTTGTGGATGCCGCAACCGGCTACGATGGTCACGTCTGCGCCCTCACCGACAAAGAAATCATTATATACCATATCCTTTAATCCCGCCTGTGAAACCACGACCGGGATATGCACGCTCTCATTCTTGGTGCCCGGTTTGATGATGATGTCAATGCCCGGCTTGTCCTCTTTGGTGACAATATCAATATTGGCTGTTGTATTTCTGGCAGAAGATGTGCCATTGGTACGGATATTGTAAGCGCCCACCGGAAGTGCGTCCAGACCGGCAACTTCTTTTAAAATATTCTGTTCAATCGTTCCCACGTCCTTAGTCCTCCTTCATCTTTTCTGTCAGTACACTACAGGTCGAACTCGGCATGCCCATGATCTTTGGCAGAACCTTGTCCTTTGTATCGTACATTTCAACTTTGCCGTCCTTTAAATAAAGAACCTTGTCCGCAATATCCAAGATCCTCTCCTGATGACTGATGATAAGGATGTTTCCGTCGCTGGCTGCCACCATCTTTTCAAAGACATGGATAAGTTTCTGGAAACTCCACAGATCGATTCCTGCCTCCGGCTCGTCAAACAAGGTCAGATCGGAATTTCTGGCAAATGCCATAGCGATCTCGATACGCTTTAACTCGCCGCCGGAAAGACTGCCATCCAGATCTCGGTTGATATAATCCTTGGCACAAAGCCCTACCTCAGACAAGAGATCACAAAGTTCGCTGACTGTCGCATCCTTTCCTGCCGCCAGTGACATGAGATCTTTGATCGTCAGCCCCTTAAAACGGACCGGCTGCTGGAAAGCATAAGAAATCCCACGATTGGCACGATCGGTAATAGACCAGTCGGTAATATCTTCTCCATTTAAAAGGATCCGCCCCTGGCTCGGCTTATTGATCCCGGCAATAACCTTGGCAAGTGTTGATTTTCCACTGCCGTTTGGTCCTGTAATCACAACAAAATGATCCTCGATGGTCGCATTGATATGGTCTAAAATCAACTTGCCATCTTCGGTCTCATAACAAATATCCTGTAACTCTAACACCTTTATATCTCCTCTTCTCGCAGGGACGTTCCATTTGCCACAAGGAGTGTCCCTATTGGCTATTTGCGCCAAATGGGACACTCCTTGTGGCAAATGGAACGTCCCTGCGGCACACGAAGATATATTACCACATAAAGATAGGAAATACACCCTTTTTATGCCTTTTTTTACGCTCATGTCCTGTATTTTGTACATTTCCCGTATTCCTATATGCATTTAGGATGTACTCCCTATCGCCTACTAAAATAGTATGAAATTAAACTTATATCTGTATGCTGTATTCCATATTTCCATGCACATGATAAACCGTATCGCTTGCCCCAATGACCCGGATCGCCAATTTTTCGGTAGGACAGGTCTCCTCTTTTGTGACAAAGATCTCGATGCCATCCTTTGTCTTTTGCATGGAGAAGTCGATACCGCCTGCTTCATCTTCCAGGCGATACTTTCCATTACCTGCATATAAACACACTTCCAGAGATCTAAATTCCTGATCATTATTCCTGTAATCGGCAAGAAGCGGCACGATACCGCCCTCCTTTACAAAGACCGGTATGCGGTCCAGCGGCACAAAGAGTTCATAGGTATGATTGCCCTCAAAGACCTGACCGGTAAAGAAGTCTGTCCACTTGCCCTCCGGCAGCCAGACACTGACCGGTGCCAATCCCTCTTTATTTTGCCTGGTCACAACCGGAGCCACGATCATTTCCGTGCCAAAGTAATACTGGGTCTTTGCCTCATAGGCTTCCTTGCAGTCATGCAGATAATACATAGGCATGACAATAGGAAGTCCTTCCCGCGCCGTCCTGACATTTGCCGTATAAAGATATGGCAGGAGGCGGTGACGCAACTGCAGGAACTTGGTCACGATCTTTTCTGCCTCTGTCCCATAAAGCCATGGTTCCTTGCTCCATTTATCCCGGGTAGAGTGTAAACGGTTGATCGGAGAAAAGACGCCCAGTTGTACCCAGCGGGTATAGAGTTCCGGATTGCCCTTGCTTCCCATATGCCCGCCAATATCATGTGACCACCAACTGTAACCCGTATTTGATGCTGCAATGGTAAAGTACGGCTGGTAGGCAAGACTCTTCCAACGCACGATGGTATCGCCCGAAAAGCCCAGCGGATAACGGTGGGAGCCGCATCCGGCATAGCGTGAAAGGATAAGTGGCGTTCTGCCATCCCGCCCGGCATCTAAGGTATGATAATGGTTGAGCAGCCACAGAGGATCCAGCCCCTGACGATTGGACTTGCGCCCCTGCTGCCAGTCGATCCACCAGAAATCTACACCATCTTCTTCGTAAGGATGTAAGACCAGATCAAAATAGGAATCTACAAATGTCCGGTCGGTAAAGTCAAATTCTACCGGCTCCTTGCTTGCCGGATCAATGCCATTCGCCTTTGCCATGGCAGGATATTGCTTTTCAAAATAGCGGATGCCGTCATGGGGATGCAGGTTCATGGTAATAGCAAGCCCCCGCTCTTTTAAGTCGCGAAAGAACTGCTTGTAGTCCGGGAATAAGTCTGTATCAAAGGTATAGCCCGTCCAGCCCCTGCCCCAGAATTTGCTGTGGGTCGTCGCATCCTTTGGCACATTTTTTACCAGATGCCAGTCCATGTCGATGGTGGCAACGGTAAGCGGGATTCCCTTGTCTTTAAACTTATCCATCAGATCAATATATTCCTGCTGCCTATATGCATAGTAGCGTGACCACCAGTTTCCCAGTGCGTATTTGGGCAAAAGCGGTGTAAATCCTGTCAAACCGTAAAACTCGCGCAGACCGCCCAGATAATCCTTGCCAAATGCCAGAATATAGCGGTCGATATCGCCTGATCTTCTGGCAGATAAGGTGCCGTTTTCTTCCAGAAGATAGGATGCGGAATCATCGATCTCCGCTACCCCCTCCAGAGAAAAGATACTGTCCGATAATTTGACCGGTCCCTTATTTTCTCCAAATAAAATACGGTCGCCCAAGCCATTATCCAGGGTTCGGAATGTCCCACCCAGCGGATGTACCTGATGGCTGTCTACCCAGTAGTTCTCCAATTTCACGGACACAAGCAGGGTCTCCTTATCCACATGAAAGACCCGGTCTGCCGTCGTCACTTCGATATCCAGCATATTATCCTTTACCGAAAAAGACGGGCTGCCAAAATCACGATGCATGATCTTCTGCGTTGCCAGATCCGCAAAGGTATCTCCTTCCACACGCTCCAGACGCAAAATATGGTCTGTAATAATACTCAGACGTATCTGTCCGCTCACATAGGTCTTATTTTCTGCAATCGGTGCAGCCTCCACATAAAAACGATCCATAGAAAAAACCTCCCGCACTCTAAGTTGTCATAATTATACCACAACTTGTGCGAGAGGTCGCAATTTTCAGATATTTTACATATTCTTTTTTGCCAAAGAAATTCTCCTCCGATCTCTGCGCCTTTTAGTCTGGGAATCCAGGAAAAAGGCAAAAACAGCGATCACTGTATAAGCCACAATACAGATCGGAATCAGATGCTTGGACTCATACTTCTGGGAAAGCCTTCCAAAGATCAATGCAGATGGAAATGCCACGATCTGGGTTACCAGAAGTGCTAAAAGAAGTCCGGTCGAATCCAGCCCCAGTGCTGTTCCATACGCTGTAGCCATATCGATAATGGTATATACGCCATCAATATAGCAGAAGAAATGCAGAATGACCCACATCATACAAAACCCAGGATTTTTCCAGTTTTGTCAGTTTCAGTTTACTCATTTTATACTCCTTTTACCTGCAAAATAATGTATCTGTCACAGGAGATAAAAGCTTCATGCCAGCGCACTCATCTCCCATAACAAATAACATTATAAAAGCACCCCTTAGGGTGCTTCTATCTGCGTTTTGTTAAAAGGTTGTAAACTGTCTGTAAAATCGCGGAAATTGCTGTACGCTCCATGTTGGGAAATCCCATAAGATCCTGCCAACGTATTGGGGTCTGTCAGCATAACAGAGGGTCGCTGCCAAGACCATGGATGAAATATATAAAAGATCGATCTCTAGGGATGGGTACAGGTCTGCGTAAGTATCATGATGCTCATGCAGGGCCTTGACATCAAAGGTAGGTAAGACCATCTTTTGAAATGGGATCTGTTCTAACAGGCATTTGTGCAAAGCACTTTCATACTGCACATGCTCGGCAAGACTGCCTGTAAAATAGCCATTGTGCACATGGGTAAAACTGTCTGCGATGTAATGGGTCAACTTGCCCAGACGGTAAAAATAGATCCCTCCACCCGGCGTCGACCGTTCCAGTTTTTTGATCAGATGATCCATGGTCTGACTGCTGTTCTCATAATTGTGTCCGAAAAACTTTTTATTACCTTTCCATCCATGCAGATAGGTGACCTTGTTGACATCCGGTGCAATTGCCCCATATATGTATGCATTTTTTTCCAGCATGGAAAAACCTCGCAGATACTGCCCTGCGATATGTTCTGCCAGATATTTGTGACTCAATGTTTTCATTTACGCTTTGCATCCCTTTCACACTGCGCCCAGTCCCGCGCTCATCTTTTCTCTTTTTACCTTACATATACCATTATCCACGTTCTCTGTAAAAAAGATACCACCTTTTGTGTAAAAGTCATGTTATTTCTGTGAACAGATGCTATTTAAAATAAGATAAAGCCTCATTTAAGAATCCTGCCTGCTCATTCATCTGTCCCGCCATTTCCGCCACACCATTCATCATGGCATTGAGTTCCTCAATATTGGCTGTCATTTCCTCGGTTGCGGCAGCATTGGAAGAACTTACATCCGTAAGTCCATTACTATTGTCCGTGATATTCTGATTCAAGCAAACCATCTGATCTACCAAGCCCTTGATTTCTTCCGCCTTGTCCGCTGTCCGACCAATCTGATCATCTAAACTAGCAAACTCCTGCAAGACGCTGCTGATCTCCTCTTTTTGCACAGCATTATCGGAAACAACTTCCTGAGATGCCCGCATACATGCCTGACACTCCTCTACTAATTCTGAAATAATCTCTTTGATATTATTTAATTCACCGCTTGTATTATCAGATAGCACACGAATCTCTTCTGCCACCACTGCAAATCCTCGACCGGCATCTCCTGCACGGGCAGCCTCAATGGATGCATTGAGTGACAAAAGATTGGTCTGTCCGGAAATATCTTCAATTACGCCGATGATATCACTGACTTTTTCCACAACCGCATTGACCTTTTCCACACGCTCTGCAATAACGCCAATGCCTTCTTCCATCTTTTCACTGCTACTTTGCATATGATGCATCTTTTGGTTCATGATAGCACTGCTCTCCAATACAGAATGTGTCTGGGTTTCGATATCCAGAACAGAAGCATCGATCGTCTGTGTCTCATCATGCATACTTCCCAGATCCACATTGATATCGGAAATAGAAGTCGCCATATTGGTAGAACCGATCGCAACATCCTCTACTGCCTTACTGATCTCTCCATTGGCAGCCAGAGTCTGTTCGCTGGTATCATTTAATTTGCTGCTGTGTTGTGCCATAGCATCGCTGGTAGCACGAATCTTTTCTACGATACCGCCCAGTGTACCCGTCATATCTTTTACACTGGTTGCCATCATGCCGATCTCATCATTGGTAATTTTAATACCGGAAAAATCGGCATTCATATTACCATTGGCAACCTCCTCAATAATACCGCTTAAGGTCACAAGTGGCTTTACCAGCCTTCTGCCAAAAATAAGTGCCGCAATGCTGGCCAGAATAATGAGTACGATCAAAATACCAATGGCTGTCCTTGTTGTGGTATTGATTCCGGTAAGTGCATCATCTTCATCCGCACTGACAACAACAATATTGTTATTACCAATAATGGAATATCCGGCATATTTTTCTACTCCATTAAAATCATAGGTCACAACCGCATCTTTTGGATGCTCTCCCTCTGCCAATTGCTGTACCAAACCTTTGACGACTGTATTCTCTACCGGATTGCCTACCTTATCCTCCGTCGGATGATATAACATGGTGCCATTTTCATCGACCACATAGACATAGGAACTCTCCATCCCTTTTACACCGACATCGTCTAAGATAGCGGCATAGCCATCATAATCCAAATCATCTTTGCCACTTTGTTCAATATCCGTTTCAATCAACTTCGCATAAGAATCTACCATATCCAGCATGCTATTTTGCACCGCCGATCTGATGTATTTTCTACTGCTGGACACCAGTACACTCAGACAGATAATGTTAGATAGAATAACCATGATCAGCACAAGTGCATCAATTTTTACCGCGATCGTTCCTCTCTTTTTTGCTTTACTTTCTTTCATCTTTCATTCCTCCATACATCCTTTATATCTTAATGCCCTATGCCTGATCCGGACTATGCCCCGATGCCCCCACGGGATCCATGCCATCCAGCGTTTCCATATCATCATAAGACAATTCAAAATCAAAAATCTGCATATTCTCCGTCATCCGACTCGGTGTGACCGTCTTTGGTAGTACAACAATATCGTGTTGGTGTTCCCAGCGAAGTGCAATCTGTGCTACTGTTTTGTCGTATTTATTTGCCAAGGACAGCAAGGTCGGGTCATCAAAAATGCGTCCTCTGCCCAAAGGACTCCACGCTTCAACAATAATCCCCTGTTTCTGGCAAAAATCCACAGTTTCTCTCTGTAAAAATCCAGGATTGATTTCTATTTGATCCACCATAGGAAGCACTTCCATCTCCAAAATCGTCTCTAAATGCCGCACCAAAAAATTTGACACGCCGATGGCTTTCACTTGTCCGCTCCGATAAATATCGATCATGGCTCGCCAAACCTGCCGATTTGTCTCCTTCCAATCTGGGTCAAAAGCGTCCGATGCCGGCCAATGTACCAAATAGAGATCCAGATAGTCTAATCCCAAATTCTCCATGGTCTTTTCAAAAGATGCCATCACCTTATCATAAGTATTTTCTGTTTTCCAAACTTTACTGGTCACAAACAGATCTTTTCTTGCCAGACCCCCTTCTGCTATCGTGTCCCGGATAGCCTGACCAACCGCAACTTCATTTTCATAAAAAGCCGCTGTATCCACGTGCCGGTATCCACGACAAATTGCCTCTGTTACAGATTCTTTTGCAAGTGTCGGATCCGTGATCTTATAAGTACCAAATCCTAAAACAGGTATCTTTGTTTGATTTAAAAGTGTCATAGTCTGCATAAAAAGAGTCTCCTTTATCTGTATCTAAGCCTCATAATACACATATTGTCCCTTACCTCCCGCCTTGGCAGCGTATAAGGATTTGTCCGCTTTCTTGTAGAGGTCATAATAGCCGCCATCACAGGCGCTGGAAAGACAGATGCCCATACTGATGCTGATGGCAAGCCCCTCATACTGGCAGGAAACACTGTCAAAGATACGCTCGACGATATCCTTGATGTCATCCTCCTGCTTGTAAGTCATGAATACGACAAACTCATCCCCGCCGTATCGTGCGGCAATGTCCTGATCCTCACGGATGCAGCCCTTGAGACAATCGGATACCTTTTGCAAGACACAGTCTCCGAAATAATGTCCATGGGTATCATTGATCTTTTTGAAAGAATCTATGTCAAAAATGATAAATGCAGCGTCCACGTACTTTTCGTTATTGATCTTGCTCTTGATCAGGACTTCGCCAGTCACATGATTGTAAAGTCCGGTCAATAGATCCAGTGATGCCTGCTTTTCCAAAGACTCCCGCAGGTAATCCTGCCGATAGCGGTCTGTAACATTGCGCAGGCTGACAATACCGATAATATCTCCCTGGATATTGTCCTTGGTCAGATAGATCGTCTTATTGATCCACATCTCTTCTCCCGTGGAATCCAGGGTGCGGTAATCCTGTCGCAAGAGTGTCTTCCCATCCTGATAAGCCTCCACCATATAAGACGCAGAGGAAAACTTGCGGTATTCCGCCAGCGTATCCTTTGACACTCTGCCCTGCCATCTGGCGCAATATTCATCATAAGCACATGGTGTATGGATGCCTACGGTATTCAATACCCTTACCATGCCATTGGTCTTTTTATCTTTTTGGAAGATCTCATTCTCGATCAGGTTTTTTGAAAAATTGACCTGATATAAGACAACCGATTCAGTCAAGAGAGCATCCCGATACTGTTCCGCAGTCTGTAACATCCGCCTTAATTCCATATTCTTTCGTCGTATGATCTCATCATACTCATAGCGATGGGTCACATCGCGAAAGGTCACCGTGATCTGCCCATGCGCAGGATCCGGCACCAGCATCAGGTTGATCCACCGGTAGCCCTGCTCGATCATAAAACGGAAATCCCTGCTGATCTTGTCTGTCTTTGCCTCTTTTTTCCCTAGCAGAAAAAGAGAATCCTCTGCCAAAACAGATTGTAGATTCTCTTTGTCTTCCGGATGGCAAAGTCCGACCAGACGATCTCTCCAGATGTCACGATCCAAAACGTCATCTGGTCCCCATGCATCCCGTCCGTCATAGATGCAGATGACCTTCTTGTCCGCCAGGTTCAACTGATATATGCCCTCATATTGTTCAGATATCATTGCCAGAACCCTTTTTTCCAGTTCATATCCTTTCCCCATATTGTATTGTCTCCAAATCCTTGCATTTTGCTTTGGAATTATCTATCGCAATATGTATATTATACCATCCTTTATTCGTTTCTCCAACTAATAAGTGTATTTTGTCGTCAAAAAATATACTGTATCTTGTGCTTTTTCCTGCAAAAGATGTATTGGCATCCTGCCATACTTCTTCTGCCACTTCCTTGACCAGCTTTAATTTTGCCCACTGTTCCTCCTCTGTTAATTTATTTCCGATATCACAGGAAGCAAAGCCGCATTGCGGGCTTAAATACAGTCTGTCCAAAGGCACATATACGACCTTTTTGTCCGGCTTGGCTGCGAAATAAAGAGTTTTCCGCCGCCTCTGTGATCATCCCCACCTCCGCTAAGGTGATGACATATTTTAATTGTTGCAGTGTCATGCTTTCTTCTCCTCCATCACATCTTTATCGATCAGTATCTTTTTGAGTTTCTGTGCTGCAGCGTTCATCGGGCGTTTGGCATCGTAGACCAGACAGATCCTGCGCGCCGGGATTTCTTCCTCCAGCCGGATCCCGATCACCTCCTGCGCCATAAGGGCAGGTTCCGCCATCTTTTGTGGCAGAAAAGCCAGTCCCAGATCACTTTTTACCAGAGGCAGTACCTGGTCGCTCGTCGCCACCTGGGTTTCCGGCAAAAATTCCTCTCCCTGCGCCCGGAACCACTCATGGTAAAAGCGGTAGGTCGTTGTCTCCTGCCCCAGACAGATCAAAGGATAGCCCTGCAGATCCTTCA
>ERZ834694.1659-NODE-1659-length-18552-cov-3.629616_pt1 | contig 18552 bp, 13 predicted proteins | sample MGYA00519691_ERZ834694 | MGnify/ENA primary metagenome ERZ834694 (study PRJEB31850, sample SAMEA3708758) | human gut metagenome | biome: human gut; feature: human-associated habitat; material: faeces | place: China | collected 2014 ... | reverse complement strand
CGGGAGAAGGTGCGGCAGGTGTAGCAGCTACAGGCGGGATCGAGCGGGCCGTCGTCCTCGGCAAATTCGCGGCGCTTGATGTTGAGCTTGCCGAGCGATGTGTACAGCGTGCCGTTGCGGGCGTTGCGCGTGGGCAGGACGCAGTCGAACATGTCCACGCCCGCGTCGATGCCTTTGATGATGTCCAGCGGCGTGCCCACGCCCATGAGATAGCGGGGCTTTTCGGAAGGCAGTATGGGAGCCGTATGGTACAACATCTCCATCATGACGTCCTTGCTCTCGCCTACGGAAAGCCCGCCGATGGCATAGCCCTCGAAGTCCAGATCGATAAGCTGGCGCGCCGACTCCGAACGCAGATCCTTGAACATGCCGCCCTGCACGATGCCGAACAGCAGGTTCCCCGCCGTCCCCTTGGGATAGGCGTCACGGCAGCGCTTGGCCCAGCGGGTGGTCATGGTCAGCGAGCGGGCGGTGTAGGTGTGATCCGCCCCGGCGGGCACGCACTCGTCAAGCACCATCATGATGTCCGAATTCAGGTTGCGCTGGATGCTCACCACTTTTTCCGGCGTGAACAGATGCTTCGAGCCGTCGAGGTGGGAACGGAAGGTGACCCCTTCCTCCTTGATGGTCCGCAGGGTGGAAAGGCTGAAGACCTGAAAGCCGCCGCTGTCCGTGAGGATGGGCTTGTCCCATGCGTTGAATCCGTGCAGGCCGCCGCGCCGCGCCACGAGCTCGTCGCCGGGCCGCAGGTACAGGTGATAGGTGTTGCCGAGGATGATTTCCGCGCCTATGGCGTTGAGATCGTCGGGAGCGATGGCCTTCACGCTGCCAACCGTGCCGACGGGCATGAAGATGGGCGTGTTTACCGGGCCGTGGGCCGTCTGGAGAACGCCGGTACGGGCCGCGCCGTCCGTGGCGTGTATCTGAAAAGTTCCGGGTGTGTTCATTCCGCCAGTTTACAGGCTATGAAGGCAGTTGAAAAGGGCTACATCCGGGATGCTGCCCTTTTCAACTGCTCACGCAGATATGGCGGGTCATTTGCGAAAGCGTACAAAAAAATTCCGCAACCGGCGGACCGGCTATGGAATCTTTTTTGTACGGCTTCGGTACTGGGTGTCTCTCCCCGTACCGAAGCCGGTTGTCTTTCTTTAGTCGAGATCGGCGATGATCGGGTTGCCGCTGAGCTCGTCAAGGAAGCGGTCGGGGCGTTCCTTCTGATCCGGGACCGTGATGTCCTGATCCACGTATTCGCGGTAGCCCGTCCCGGCGGGGATAAGGCGGCCGACGATGACGTTTTCCTTGAGGCCGCGCAGGTAGTCCATCTTGCCTTTGAGGGCCGCCTCGGTGAGCACCTTGGTGGTTTCCTGGAAGGAGGCCGCCGAGATGAAGGACGAGGTGGTCAGGGACGCCTGCGTGATGCCGAGAACCAGCGGTTCGGCGGTGGCGGGGGAACGTCCCTCGGACATGGCCTTCTGGTTTTCGGCCTTGAACTCGGCCTTGTCGACCTGTTCGCCCACGAGGAAGCTCGTTCCTCCCGGCTCGGTGACGGTCACCTTGCGGAGCATCTGGCGCACGATGACTTCGATGTGCTTGTCGTCGATGCCCACGCCCTGGAAGCGGTACACTTCCTGGATTTCGTCCACCAGATAGGCGGCGAGGTACTTCTCGCCCTTGGTGCGCAGGATGTCGTGCAGTTCGGGGTTGCCTTCGGTCAGCAGGTCGCCGCACTCGACGAAGTCGCCGTCGGACACGGTGATGTGCTTGCCCTTGGGCACCAGGTATTCCTTGGATTCGCCCACTTCCGGCGTGACGATGAGCTTGCGCTTGCCCTTGGCTTCGCCCGCGAAGGAAACGGTGCCCGCGATTTCGGAAACCACGGCCATATCCTTGGGCTTGCGGACTTCGAACAGCTCGGCGACTCGCGGAAGACCACCCACGATGTCGCGGGTCTTGGAGGTTTCACGAGGCTTACGGGCGATGATGTCGCCCGCGAGCACCTGCTCTCCGTCCTTGACCATGATGATCGCGCCGACGGGGAGGCTGTAGACCGCGGGGAGCTGGCCCGCGCCGCGCAGCTTGGGATCGCCGTTTTCATCGCAGACGGATACGGACGGGCGGAAGCTCGTCGTACGGTATTCGATGATGGTCATGGACGCCTGGTGCGTGGCTTCGTCCAGCTTTTCCTGATAGGTCTTGCCGTCCACGAGGTCCGTGAACTTGATGAAGCCGTCCACTTCCGAGACGAAGGGTTCGTTGAACGGGTCCCATTCGGCAAGGAGCTGGCCGTTGCTGACGGACTGCCCATCCGTAACGTGCAGGCGCGCGCCGTTGGGGAGCGTGTAGCGTTCCACTTCGCGGCCCTGTTCGTCGATGATGGCGATCTGCCCGCTCTTGCCGAGCACCTGAGCCACACCTTCGCGGTTCCTGATTTCCTTCACGCGGGTGAGGACCACGCGGCCGTCATGCTGCGCCTCGAAGTTCGAACGTTCGATTTCCTTGGACGCCGTACCGCCGATGTGGAAGGTACGCATGGTGAGCTGCGTGCCGGGTTCGCCGATGGACTGCGCCGCGATGATGCCGACCGTCTCGCCTATATTGACGAGGTGGCGGCGGGCAAGGTCGCGTCCGTAGCACAGCGAGCAGATGCCGCGCTCGGACTGGCAGGTCAGCGCGGAGCGGATCATCACGGAGTTGATGCCCTTGTCGTCCAACGTCTTGGCGACGGGTTCGTCGATCAAAGTGTTTTCGGGGTAGAGCAGGTCGCCCGTTGCGGGATCATACACGGGATAGAGCAGCACGCGGCCGAGCGCGCGCTCGGACAGCTTCTGCTTGACCTCGCCGCCGTCCTTGATGGCGCGGATTTCGATGCCGTCGACGGTGCCGCAGTCGTGTTCGGAGACGATGACGTCCTGCACCACGTCCACGAGACGGCGGGTCAGGTAACCGGAGTTCGCCGTCTTGAGGGCGGTGTCCGCGAGACCCTTACGGGCGCCGTGCGTGGAGGTAAAGTACTGGAGCACCGTCAGGCCTTCACGGAAACTCGCGGTGATCGGGGTTTCGATGATTTCGCCGGAGGGCTTGGCCATCAGGCCGCGCATACCGGCGAGCTGACGCATCTGGTCGGCGTTGCCTCGGGCACCCGAGTTGGACATCATGAAGATCGGGTTGAAGCTGAGGTTGGCCTCCTGCTTGCCGGTCTTCGGGTCGGTCAGGATATCCGTGGAGATTTCCTTGTTCATTTCCGCGGACACGTCCTGCGTGGCCTTGGTCCAAACGTCGACGACCTTATTGTATTTTTCCGTACGGGTGATGATACCGTCGCGGTACTGGCTTTCGATGTTGTCCACTTCGGCGGAAGCGGCATCAATGATGCGCTTCTTGGAATCGGGGATCAGCATGTCCTTCACGCCGATACTGATGCCGGAGCGGGTCGCGTATTCGTACCCGATGGCCTTGATGCGGTCGCAGAGGATGACGCACGCCTTGACCCCGGCGTCGCGGTAGGCGCTGTCCACCAGCTTGGCAATGTTCTTTTTGGTCAATTCTTTGTTGACGTTCTCGAACTTGATGCCGGCGGGCAGGCCGCGCCATACGAGGATACGGCCGGGCGTGGTGTTGGCGAGCTTGCCGTCTTCCATGCGTACCTTGATGCGGGCGTGCATACTGACCTGATCGGCGTCAAGGGCGGCTTCCACTTCCCACGGGGCGCAGAAGACCATGCCTTCGCCCTTTTCGAAGGAACGTTCCACGGTCATGTAATACAGGCCGAGGACCATGTCCTGAGAAGGCACGATGACGGGCGTTCCGTTGGCGGGCGACAGGATGTTGTTGGTGCTCATCATGAGCACGCGGCATTCGATCTGCGCTTCCACGGAGAGCGGGATGTGTACGGCCATCTGGTCGCCGTCGAAGTCCGCGTTGTAGGCGGAGCAGACGAGCGGGTGCAGCTGGATGGCCTTGCCTTCGACGAGCAGCGGCTCGAAGGCCTGGATGCCGAGGCGGTGCAGCGTAGGGGCGCGGTTCAGCAGAACCGGGTATTCCTTGACCACGTCGGCCAGGATATCCCATACGACCAGCTCTTCGCGCTCCACCATCTTTTTCGCGCTCTTGATGGTGGAGGCATGGCCTCTCTTCTCAAGTTCGGAATAGATGAAGGGCTTGAAAAGCTCGAGCGCCATCTTCTTGGGCAGGCCGCACTGATGGAGTTTCAGGTACGGGCCCACGACGATGACGGAACGGCCGGAGTAGTCGACGCGCTTGCCGAGCAGGTTCTGACGGAAGCGGCCCTGCTTGCCCTTGATCATGTCGGACAAGGACTTCAGGGGGCGTCCGTTGGTGCCGGCGATGGCGCGTCCGCGGCGGCCGTTGTCGAACAGCGCGTCCACGGCTTCCTGCAACATACGCTTTTCGTTACGGATGATGATGTCGGGAGCCCCGAGTTCCATCAGGCGTTTCAAGCGGTTGTTACGGTTGATCACGCGGCGGTACAGGTCGTTCAGGTCGGAGGTGGCGAAACGGCCGCCGTCGAGCGGAACGAGAGGGCGCAGTTCCGGCGGAATGACCGGGATGACTTCGAGGATCATCCATTCGGGGCGGTTGCCGGATTCGAGGAACGCTTCCACGACCTTGAGGCGCTTGGTGAGCTTCTTCTTTTTGGTCTGGGACTTGGTGGTCTGCGATTCTTCGCGCAGGAGCACCTTGATTTCCTCAAGGTTCAGTTCTTCGAGCAGGCCGCGGATGGATTCCGCGCCCATGCCCACGGTAAGGGCGTCCTCGCCGAAATGGTCGATGATCTGGAGGTACTGGTCCTCGGAGATGACCTGCATCTTCTGGAGGTTGGTGCTGCCGGGATCGAGCACGATGTACGAGTCGAAATAGAGCACCTTTTCCAGATCGGCCATGGTCATGTCGAGCAGGGTGCCGATCTTGGAGGGCAGGGTCTTGAGGAACCAGATATGGGCGACGGGCGCGGCCAGTTCGATATGGCCCATGCGTTCGCGGCGCACCTTGGAGGCAATGACTTCAACGCCGCACTTTTCGCAGACGATGCCGCGGTGCTTCATGCGTTTGTACTTGCCGCAGTTGCATTCGTAGTCCTTCACCGGGCCGAAGATCTTCGCGCAGAACAGGCCGTCGCGTTCGGGCTTGAACGTACGGTAGTTGATGGTCTCCGGCTTCTTGACTTCGCCGTAGGACCATTCGCGGATGTTCTCCGGCGAGGCGATGGAAATCTGAATCGCCTTCAGATTGCGGATTTGGCTCGCATTGGCGTTGGCCGAGCTGCGAACCGAGAAGAGATCGTCAAGACTCATATATATGTACTCCCTTTTGCGGGTCAGGCGCCGGAGAGGCAACGGTCCGTAAAGAACCTCCGTCTCCGAACCCTACCCCCATCCCCTCAAAACCGCTGTCTTGAGGGTTGGACGTAATGAAGGGTCTCTTAACTGGGGAGGGCCTCCGCTTTCTTCCTTCTTCCGTTCCGGGGCTGGCCCGGCACAAAAAATTCAGGAGAGAAAGGGGAGGGGTGCGGGGAAAGGAAAGGCTTTCCTAATGAAAGGGCTCTCCCTTCCCCGCGATGGTATCTATTCGTCAGCCATGTCCTGCTGCTGTTGCAGGTACTGCTGGTGTTCCTCTTCGGCGAAGCCGACGCGCTTGGGCCTCTTCTTGCCTTCCTCCTGATGGAGGGTGACGTTGAGGCCGAGGGACATGAGTTCCTTGACCAGAACGTTGAAGGACTCGGGGAGCCCGGCTTCGAGGAAGTTGTCGCCCTTGACGATCTTCTCGTACATCTTCACGCGTCCCGTCACGTCGTCCGACTTGACGGTGAGGAATTCCTGCAACAGGTAGGAAGCGCCGTAGGCTTCGAGGGCCCACACTTCCATTTCCCCGAGACGCTGGCCGCCGAACTGCGCCTTACCGCCCAGCGGCTGCTGGGTGACCAGAGAGTAGGGGCCGGTGGAACGGGCGTGGATCTTATCGTCGACCAGGTGGTGCAGCTTGAGGAAGTACACGTAACCGACGGTGACCTTGTTGTCGAAGCGCTCGCCGGTGCGGCCGTCGTACAGCCAGCTCTTGCCCTCGGGGTCGAGACCGGCCTTGATGAGCTCCTCGCGGATATCCTCATAGCTCGCACCGTCGAAGATCGGCGTTGCGACCTTGTAGCCAAGGGTCTTGGCCGCATAGCCCAGATGGACCTCGAGCACCTGACCGATGTTCATACGGGACGGAACGCCCAGCGGGTTCAGCACGATATCAAGCGGCGTACCGTCGGGCATGAAGGGCATATCCTCCTGCGGCAGGATGCGGGAGACAACGCCCTTGTTGCCGTGACGACCGGCCATCTTGTCGCCCGGCTGGATCTTGCGGCGCTGCGCGATGTAAACGCGCACGACCATGTTGACGCCGGGGCCGAGCTCGTCGCCCGCCTCGCGGGAGAAGACCTTGGCGTCGACGACGATACCGCTCTCGCCGTGGGGCACCTTAAGGGAGGTGTCGCGCACTTCGCGCGCCTTTTCGCCGAAGATGGCGCGCAGCAGGCGCTCTTCCGCAGTCAGGTCGGTCTCGCCCTTGGGCGTGACCTTACCGACAAGGATATCGCCGGCGTGGACCTCCGCGCCGATGCGGATAATGCCGCGCTCGTCAAGGTCCTTGAGTGCGTCTTCGCCGACGTTGGGGATATCGCGGGTGATCTCTTCGGGGCCGAGCTTGGTGTCGCGTGCGTCAAGCTCATACTCCTCGAGGTGGATGGAGGTGTAATAGTCCTCGCGGACAAGGCGCTCGTTCAGAAGAACGGCGTCTTCGTAGTTGTAGCCTTCCCAGGTCATAAAGCCGACGAGGATGTTGCGGCCCAGGGCGATCTCGCCCTGATCGGTCGCGGGGCCGTCGGCAAGGACGGTGGGATCTTCCCACACGCCGTTCTCGTTCAGGCGGCGGCCATGCACGCGCTCGCCGACGTCGACGATCGGGTGCTGGTTGATGCACGTGCCGTGGTTGGAGCGCAGGAACTTCGTGAGCTTGTATTCCTTCGTCTCACCGTTGTCGTAGGCGACGGTGATGGCGCGCGCGTCCATCTTGGTGACGATACCGTCGCCCTCGGCGAGGATCACGACCTCGGAGTCCATGCAGATCTTGTGCTCCATACCGGTGCCGACGATGGGCGCCTCGGGGCGGAGCAGAGGAACGGCCTGACGCTGCATGTTCGCGCCCATCAGGGCGCGGTTCGCGTCGTCGTTCGGCAGGAACGGGATCATCGCCGTCGCGATGGAGACCATCATACGCGGGGAGATATCGATATAGTCGACGCGGTCGCGGTCGACCTCGACGATCTCGTCGCGGTGGCGGCAGGTGATACGCTGGTTGACGAGGCAGCCGTTTTCATCGACAGGCTCGGCAGCCTGACCGACGATGTACTGGTCCTCGACGTCTGCGGTCATGTATTCGATCTCGTCGGTCACGCGGCAGGTCTCGTGGTCGACCTTGCGGAACGGCGCTTCGATAAAGCCGTACTCATTGATGCGGGCGTAGGTCGCGAGGTAGGAGATCAGGCCGATGTTCGGACCTTCCGGCGTCTCGATCGGGCACATACGGCCATAGTGGCTGTAGTGCACGTCTCGCACTTCCATGTTCGCGCGCTCGCGGGAAAGGCCGCCGGGGCCCAGAGCGGACAGACGGCGCTTGTGCGTCAGCTCGGCGAGCGGGTTCGTCTGGTCCATGAACTGGGACAGAGGGCTCGATCCGAAGAACTCCTTGATCGCCGCGGTGACGGGGCGGATGTTGATGAGGCTCTGCGGGGTGACGATGTCGAGATCCTGGATCGTCATGCGCTCGCGAATGACGCGCTCCATACGGGAAAAACCGATGCGGAACTGATTCTGCAGCAGCTCACCCACGCAGCGCAGACGGCGGTTGCCGAGGTGGTCGATATCGTCCTTATAGACGATGCCGTGCGCCAGCGCGTTCATGTAGTTGATGGAGGCGAGGATATCGTCGACCAGAATGTGCTTGGGGACGAGGCGGTCGGCGTTGTCGCGGATAGCTTCCTTGAGCTCCTCGCCGCTGTACTGCTCGAGCAGCTCCTTGAGCACGCTCTCGCGCACGCGCTCTTTGATGCCGCACTCGGCCACGGGGTCAAAGTCGACAAAGCGGTCAAGATCGACCATGTGGTTGGAGAACACGCGCATCGTACGGCCATCGACCTCGATGGTCACATCGTTGACGCCGATGGCATCCATCTCGCGCGCTTCCTCGTCGGTGACAATGTGGCCGGCGTCAAACATGATCTCGCCCGTGCGCGGGTCGGCGACGGGATAGACGAGCTTCTGCCCGCGGATACGCGCCCACAGGGAGAGCTTCTTGTTGTACTTGTAGCGGCCGACCATGGACAGGTCATAGCGGCGCGGGTCGAAGAAGAGGTTGTTGATGAGGGTCTCGCAGGCCTCGACCGTGGGCGGCTCGCCCGGGCGCAGCTTGCGGTAGATCTCGAGCATCGCCTCTTCATAGGTCTTGCAGGCGTCTTTTTCGAGCGTGACGGCCACGCGGTCGTCATCGCCGAACAGCTCGAGGATCTCGGCGTCGGTCTTGAAGCCGATGGCGCGCACCAGCTCGGTGATGGGGATCTTGCGGTTTTTGTCGATGCGCACCCAGAACATCTCATTGGCGTCGGTCTCGTATTCGAGCCATGCGCCGCGGTACGGGATGACGGTGGACGTCAGCAGCGGGAGGTCGGTCTTGAGGTCGATCTCCTTGCCGTAGTAAATGCCGGGGGAACGGACGAGCTGGGAAACCACCACGCGCTCGGCGCCGTTGATGACGAACGTGCCGGACTCGGTCATGAGCGGGAAGTCGCCCATGAAGATCTCCTGCTCCTTGATCTCGCCGGTCTCCTTGTTGTAGAGGCGCACACTCACCTTCAGGGGGGCGGCATACGTCGCGTCGCGCGCCTTGCACTCGAGCACGTCGTACTTGGGCGCTTCGTCCATCTTGTAGTCGATGAAGCTCAGCTCCAGGTTGCCCGCGTAGTTCGAGATCGAGGCGACGTCGGAAAAGACTTCGCGCAGACCCGTATCGAGGAACCACTGGTAGGACTTCTTCTGAAGCGCCAACAGGTTCGGCATCTCCACGATCTCCTCGTGTCGGGCGAAATTCTTGCGAAGGGTTTTGCCATACATCTTGTCTTTGGCCATTTTGCTCTTCACGCCTTTCTTTTCTTCAAGCCCTGTCCGCTTGAAGGAATGTATTGCGGCGGCTCTATTCAGTTCGACACACCCGGATTTGTTGTAAAACAAAGCGAACTGCATCTTGCTTTTTTTGCCGCGGTATGCTATTCTCTCGGTAATGGGTGGGGAATTTCCCTCGCCCTTTCCCGTTTATAAGCGCTTTATTTTACCAAATGGGTACAGAAAAGTCAAGGCATTTTTTGTGAACATCTGCGGTTTCCGCAGATGTTCTTTTGTGCGCTTCGACGGATTTTGCCGCGGATTGCAATATATTTGTCGCTGTGGTATGATGTTTGCGTGATTTTGCGCCGCTCTGCGCGCAGACGGATGAAAGGAGTTTTCCCATGAAGCCCATCGCCATTGACGATTTCTGCGCCGTTCGCTCACTTGCGAACGTGACGTTCTCCCCCGAGGGGACAAGCGCCTGCTTCACCGTGAGTCAGGCGAAAAAAGAAAAAAATTGCTACGAATCCCGCCTCTATCTTTTAAAAGGCGGCCGCGTCCGCGCGCTGACCGGCGGCGGCAAGGAATCCTCGTTCTGCTACTTGGATGAAAACACGGTCCTTTTCGCGGGCGACCGTGAGGGGGAAAAGGAGGCATCGCTCACCAGCCGCTTCTACAAGATCGCGCTTGACGGCGGCGAGGCCGATCTTGCCTACACGTTTCCCATCCCCGTCTCGCAGGTCTTCCCTCTCAAAAACGGCGACCTGCTTGTCGTCGGCTCGACCTTTCCCGGCTTTGAGGGCCTCTATAAAGGCGACAAGAAGCTCGTGAAAGCCTACTTTGACGACAAAAAGGAAAACGAGGATTACGAGGTCATCTCTCAGCTACCCTGGTGGTGGAACGGCGGCACATACACGCGCGGCGCGTATGAAAGTCTCTTCTACTACGATGCGAAGAAAAAGTCCCTCACCCGCCTGACGGATGCGGGCTTCAACGTCTCCGATGTCCAGCTCGCAGAGGATCAGAAGACCGTCTATTTCAGTCTTCTCGACGTCTCCGTCCCCCGCCCCGCGCACTTCGGCGGTCAGGACCTTTACCGCATCGACCTTGCCTCGCGCCGTCAGGAGCTCGTCGTCAAGAGTCGCCCCGACTTCGTCATCGCGACATACGCGCTCGGCAAGTCCTTCCTGCTCGTCATGGCCGCGGACGGCAAGTTCGGCATGAACACGGACTGCGACTTTTACAAGCTCGACTACGAGACGCTTGCCGTCACGCCCTACGCCGTCTACGGTGAGGCCATCGGCACATCCGTCGGCTGCGACGTCCGCCACGGCGGCGGTCAGGCGTTCAAGATGGACGGCGACGTGCTGTACTTCATCTCGACGCGCTTCGACGGCGCAGGGCTCTACAAGCTCGAAGACGGCACCGTCTCCCCCGTCCTCGTGCGCGACGGCAGCGTCGACTGCTTTGACCGCAAGAACGGCAAAATGCTCCTCTGCGCGCTCTGGGATATGAAGCCGCAGGAGCTCTACGACGAGACGGGCCGCCGCGTCACGCACTTCAACGACGCAATGCTGCGCGGCAAATACGTTGCCCAGCCTGACCCCCTCAACCTCACCACGGGCGACCACGAGGTGCACGGCTTTATCCTAAAGCCGATGGGCTTCGAAGCGGGCAAAAAGTACCCCGTCATCTTCGATATTCACGGCGGTCCCAAGACCGTCTACGGTCCCGTGTTCTATCACGAGATGCAGTACTGGGCGAGCCGTGGCTATTTCGTCATCTTCTGCAATCCCACCGGCTCCGACGGCCGCGGCGCGTTCATGGATATCAGCGGCAAGTACGGCACGGTCGACTTCGATGATCTGATGGCGTTCTGCGACGCGGCGCTCAAGAAGTATCCCGAGATGGACGCAGATAACCTCTTCGAAACCGGCGGCTCCTACGGCGGCTTTATGACCAACTGGATCATCGGCCACACCGACCGCTTCCGCGCCTGCGCCAGCCAGCGCTCGATCTCGAACTGGACGAGCTTCTACGGCGTGTCCGACATCGGCCCCGACTTCTCCGAAGACCAGTGCGGCTCGACCATCTGGCCGGATGTTGAAAAATTCTGGTGGCACAGCCCCATGAAGTACGCCGACAAGGTCAAAACGCCGACGCTCTTCCTCCACTCGCTCGAGGACTACCGCTGCCCCGTCGATCAGGGCTATCAGATGTACTCCGCGCTGATCGCGCACGGCGTCGAGAGCCGCCTTGTGCTCTTCCGCGGCGAGAACCACGAGCTCTCCCGCAGCGGCAAGCCCAAGCACCGCATCCGCCGCTTAAACGAGATCACCGGCTGGTTCGAGCAGCACAAGGGCTAAAATGGAAATTCGCAAAACCACCTTGCAGGACGTCGACACGGTGCTGGACGTCTTCGCCGCCGCAAAGCGCTACATGCGCGCAAACGGCAATGCCTCGCAATGGGGCGACGAGTACCCAGACCGCAGCATCGTCACCTATGATATCGCATGCGGCAGCAGCTATGTGATGCTTGAAAATGGTGAGATCGTCGGCACATTCGCCCTCTTTCTCGGCGAGGGCGAGAGCTACCGCGTCATCGAAGACGGCACGTGGCATCTCGATCAACCCTACGGCACGATCCACCGTCTCGCCTCCAACGGGAAAGCGCGTGGCGTGTCGAAGGCCTGCTTTGACTTCTGCACCGCGCAGATCGGCTATCTGCGCGCCGACACGCACGCGGATAACCGCCCGATGCAGCGGCTTTTGGAAGCGTATGGCTTCCGGCGCTGCGGCATCATCCACGGTGCCGTCGACGGCGGAGAACGCATCGCGTACGACTGCATCGCGCACATCTGAGCCCGTTTCCGCCGAAAATCATCATGTAAGAGAGGTCTGTCATGGAACGCAGAATTGTCGACGGCGAGATCACTCTCGTCCCGTATTATCCCAACTACAAAGCGTCGCTTCCGTGGTATCAGGATGCGGATGTGTGCAAGCAGGTCGACAACCGCGACAGTGTGTACGACCTGAAGCTGCTCAAGGCGATGTACCGCTATCTCAACGCGCGCGGCAGTCTTTTTTACATTAAGTACCGCGGCCGCCTGTGCGGCGACGTCTGCCTGCATCCGGACGACGAGATCAACATCGTCGTGGCGAAAAGCTTCCAGAACAAGCACATCGGCAGGCGCGTCATTGGTGAAATTCAAACGCTCGCGAGGGAACAGCACATCCCCAAACTGCACGCGGAGATCTACTCGTTCAATGCGCAGTCGCAGCGGATGTTTGAGCGCGCCGGATTCCACAAGGCCGGCGACGAGCTGTACGAAATGGAATTATAACTTTCAAATGAAAAAAGCGCCCGCTCGGTGAGCGGGCGCTTTTTTCATTCTTCAGAACTCCGGGCCGTCATAGTGGTAGTAGTCGCTGCCGCCGATGAAGCGATCGTCGCGCGATAGCTTTTTGATCATGCGGTATGCCACGGCGAAGAGCAGCACAACGAACACAACGAAGATCCATGCATAGCCGTCGTACTCATACGTTGCGATGAAATCGTACGTGCCGTGCAGCAGCACCGGCACGAGCACGGCAAAGCGGCGGCAGCGGCGGCTGCGGTACTCGTCGCCAAAGTTGTCGTAGCGCTTGGCAAGGCCGTAGAAAGCGCCCATGAACACGCCGAAGCACGCGTGTCCAGGCACAGCCGTGACGGCGCGGATGGCCGCCGTGCCGAGGCCGTACATCAGCACATAGCTGATGTTCTCCCACAGGGCAAAGCCGAGCGCGACGAACACGGCGTACACAATGCCGTCGAACTGGCAGTTGAATTCGCCCGAATACCACGTGCGCTTTGAGCAGCAGATACTTAAAGCCCTCCTCTGACAGCGCGACCACAACGAAGTAGAGCAGCGCGTTGTATGCGGTCGAACTCTGCGGCAGGAGCAGCGTGAGCACCGTCTCGCCGATCTGCTCGGTCACGATGGCAGCAAATGTCGATAGAATGCCGAAGATGACAAGTGAGAGCAGCAGCCCCGGCGACTCTTTGTCGAGCCGGTCCTCCTTGTAGACAAAGCGCAGCAGGACAATGGCCGGAATGACTGCCGCAGCGATCAATATCGGGTTTACATAAAAGAGAAACATGACAGCTTTCCTCTCTTTTTTCTGATGATATCACAGCATATCAGCCGCGAGAATATTTGTCAACGCGGTGTTCTTTCTTTTTCCCACTTGACCGGAAGGAAATGCGCGCGTATGATAAATGCATTCACTTTATTCATATAAAGGGGGGAAGAAGCATGGAACGTCGAACGCCGTGGCTCGGCTATCTCTGCGTGATCCTGAGCGCCGTCATCTTCGGCTGTATGCCGCTGGGCGCGAATTTTCTCTACGCGCAGGGCGTAACGCCGATGTCGCTGGTGTTTCTGCGCAATCTTCTCTCGCTCCCGGTCCTCGCGCTGCTGTGCCAAAAGCAGGGCGGGCTGCGCATCAGCCGCGGCGCGCTGCTCGAGACCAGCCTGACCGGCTTTTTCGGCTGCTGTATCACGCCGATCCTGCTGTTCAGCTCGTATCGCTATCTTGCCTCCGGCATGGCGACGGTATTCCACTTCGCCTATCCCGTCATCGTGGTGCTCGGCGGCCTGGTGCTGCGCGAACGGGTGCAGAAAAAAGCGCTTTTCTGCGCGGTCCTGTGCTCCCTCGGCATTCTGCTTCTCATCGACCCAAGCGGTGCAGTCGATCCGCTCGGTGTCGCGCTGGCGCTGACGTCCGGCGTGACCTACGCTGTCTACATTCTGCTTTTAGCGCATTTCCGCCACCGCGAGGTCATGGGCTTTCGTATGACCTTCTACATGGCGCTCATCAGTGCGGTCTGCATGTTCTTTCTCTGTCTCTTCTCGCACCAGCTCTGCCTGCCGCAGACCCTCGCTGGATGGCTCGCGGCGCTCGCCTTTTCGCTGATGATCTGCATCGGTGCGGTCATGCTCTTCCAGAAGGGCACGTTCCTCATCGGCGCACAGCGCGCAGCGATTTTGAGTACGTTTGAGCCGATCACAAGCATTTTTGTCGGCATTCTCTTCTTAAATGAAACGCTCACGCCGCGCATCCTGCTCGGCTCGGCCATCACGCTGGTCGCGGGCGTGTTCATCACCCTGGGCGGCAAAAAGGACGAAGACAAAGAAGAGGCGGCCAAGGACTGATTCCCTTATTCCGCCTCGCTGCCGCCGCTTTTTTCGCACGCGCGCAGAGCGACGATCATCGCAAGGCTGTCGCCCAACTGCGTAAAGATGGCGGCGAGCAGCGCGACCTCTTCATCGCTCTTTCCCTGCGCCATGGCCGCCGCGGCGGCGCTGACGGCGGCGGGCAGCGCGTCCTGACAGGACATCGTATCACCTCAGGTCAGTTTATGCATCGGGCGCAAAAATAACCGGCGCATTTCTGCTTCGTTTCATCACCACGAGGAGGTTTCCCGTTCCCATGCACAGCAAATCACCCGCAGTTGCGGCACTGAAGGCCGCGTTTCCGCACACCATCCCGATCTTCGCAGGCTTTTTATTTCTCGGCATGACCTATGGCGTCTATATGCGCACGTCGGGCTTTAGCTTCTGGTATCCGATGATCATGAGCATTGTCATCTTCGGCGGCAGCCTTGAATTTGTTGCGACGAGCATGCTGCTCGCGCCGTTTGCGCCGGTACAGGTCTTCCTGACGGCGGTGATGATCCAGGCGCGCCACCTTTTTTACGGTATTTCGATGCTCGACAAGTACAAGGGCACGGGCTGGAAAAAGCCCTACCTCATCTACGCGATGTGCGACGAGACGTTCAGCGTCAACTATACGGTGGAGATCCCCGAGGGCGCAGACCGCGGCTGGTTCTACTTCTTCGTCTCGCTGCTCGATGAATTTTACTGGTTCCTGGGCGCGACGCTCGGCGGCATCCTCGGCGGGCTTCTGCGCTTCAATACCGAGGGGCTCGACTTTGTGATGACGGCGATGTTTGTAGTCATCTTCATGGACCAGTGGCTCAAAGAAAAACACCATTTCAGCGCGTGGATCGGTCTTATCGCAAGTGTTGCGTGTCTGCTCATTTTCGGTGCGGACAACTTCCTCATTCCCACGATGATCTGCATCCTCGTCGCGCTGACCGCGCTGCGCAAGCCCATCGAAGCAAAGACACGGGAGGCGGTAAAATGACGATCTTACAACAGGCCATCACCATCATCCTCTGCGCGCTCGGCACGATGCTCACGCGCTTCCTGCCGTTTCTGGTCTTCAACCCGAAAAAGCCAACGCCCAAGTACATCCAATACCTCGGCTCAGCGCTGCCGGGCGCGATCTTCGGCATGCTCGTCGTCTACTGCCTGCGCAATGTCGACGTGATGCACTTTGCCTACGGGCTTCCCGAGCTCATCGCCATCGCTGTGACGATTGCCCTGCACCCTTGGAAAAAGCAAATGTTGCTCTCCATCGCGGGCGGCACGGTGTGCTATATGCTGCTGGTGCAGTTCGTGTTCTGATTTTGATTTCAACAGAAAGGAAGATGTTCCCATGCGCGTGCTTGACCTGACCCACACCATCGCTGAAAATATGCCGGTCTATCCCGGCACGGAGACACCCATTTTCGCCGGCGCGAACACCTATGAAAAGGACGGCTTCAAGGAGACGAAGCTGACCATGTACACCCACACGGGCACACACATGGACCCGCCCGCGCATCTGTTCGCCGGCCGCACGACGCTCGACGCGTTCCCCGCCTCGCAGTTCATCGGCAAGGCGCTCGTTATCGAGTGCAGCGACTTGAACGAGGGCAAGGCCATCACGCTCGAGCGCATCCTGCAATACGGCAAAGACGCGGAAAACGCCGATTTTCTGCTCTTCCACCTCGGCTGGGACAAGCGCTGGGGGACGGATGCCTACTTTGGCGACTATCCCTGCCTTGATGATGCGGCGCTCGACTACATCATCGCGGGCGACTTTAAGGGCATCGGCTTCGACGTGATCGGTCTTGACCCCATCGCAGATGAAAACCTGACACGCCACAAAAAGCTCTTCCAAAATAAGGACATCGTCAACATCGAAAACCTCAAGGACCTCGACAAATGCGGCAAGGGGTTGTTTTCGTTCAGCTGCTTCCCGCTCAAGCTCGAAAACTGCGATGGTTCGCCCATCCGCGCCGTGGCATGGTTCGAGGACTGATCCGTTACGCTTTGATGCAACAAATTGAACGTTCAGGAGGAATACCATGGTAGAAAAACAGGCCTTGACCGCACTTTTTGAAAAATATATCCGGAAACTGAGGATCACACCCACGTGGGATATCCGCCTTGAATTTGTGGAAGACCCCGCGTGGCCGAAAACCGGCGACATCAAGATCGACTGCGCCGACAGAAAAGCAATCATTCTTCTGAATATTGCGAATCCCAAGCGGGAGGAAAACTTTGAAGAGATCATCGTTCATGAGCTGATGCACATCAAAATGTATCCGCTCGATCAGGTGACCGAATCGCTGATCGTGAATTGCTTTGAAGAAGGCTCGGCGGCAAGCAACTTTGCCTATGAGCAGTTTTTTACGACGCTTGAGCAGACCGTGGAAGAGCTTGCCAAATGCTTCTTGCTGGAATTTGGCGAAAGCAAAGAGCTCTCCTACGGAAGATGCCGTCAGGAAATGTCCTTCAACGATCTATATGGCGGTCTGAAGAACATCGACTGACAACAAATTTCTCCGTCTCATTATGGACAACAATTGCCCCTCCGTATTCAAAATACGGAGGGGCAACTTTATGGTTCTTTTTATCGCTCAATGAGTTTCTGGCCGCTGCCGTAAAGATAGTCGTAGTTTTCGCGCATGATGTTCCTGATAAACGGAATGCACAGCACCGCGTCGGCTGACATCCATGCAAACGGGTCAGCCACGCACAGGCCGTAGACCGCCGCCTGCGGTGCCTCCGCGCTGACCACGCCGCCCGCGAGCGCCGCAGGCAGCAGCAGACAGACGGCAACGCGCGCGACAAGCTCGGCCGCTCCCGCGCCCAGCACGAACTGCGGCTTGCCGATGCCCTGCACACAGTTTCGCGCGACAAAGATAAATCCGAGGAATGCGTAGAGCGACAGGTCGATATAGAGGTAGGAATTGCCAAAGCGGAGCGTTTCCGCCGTCACCTTGTCCGCGCTGAGGAAAATGCGCAGATATGTGCCGTCAATGGTAAGCAGCAACCCGATCAGAATGGAACATGCCGCCATGATGAGCATGATGATGATTGACTGGATCGTTCCCTTTTTGATGCGCTTCGTGTCGCCCGCGCCGAGGTTCTGCGCCGTGAAGCTCGTCATCGCGGAGCCGAGGCCATTGAGCGGCGTCATCAAGAGGTTATTGATCTTGTTTGCCGCGCCAAAACCATTCTGCGCGGAATTAGAGACCATCACGCCGTTCAGCATGTCAAACTGGACGACGATACTCTGCACCACAATGATGCCGATCGCCAGCACGGAAAATTGAAGACCGAGCGGGATGCCCTGGATCAGATGGCGCATCATATCATGGCGCGTGATCTGCCAGTCCTCCTGATGCAGGCGCAGCTCGGGATATTTGGAGAAAGCATAGGCAAAGCAGCCCAGCGTGCTGATGAGCTGCGCGCTCACCGTGGCGATGGCCGCCCCGGCGACACCCCAGCGGAACACAATGATAAACAGCAGGTCGAGTCCCACGTTCAGCACCGTGGAAAACAGAAGGAACGCCAGCGGCGTCACGCTGTCGCCCATGCTGCGCAGGAACGAGCAGATGAAGTTATAGAACAGCTGCGCGCCGATGCCCGCAAAGATGATCGCGCAATACGTATAGGCCGCGCGGTAGACCTCGCCGTTGTCTGGCGTCACATTGATCCACGCAAGCATCGGATCGAGCAGAAGCAGCGCAAGCACCGTCAGGATGACCGTCAGCGCGGCGGATAAAACGATCTGCGTCGTCAGCGAGCGCCGCACCCCAGCAGGATTGTGCGCGCCGACATTGCACGACGTGACCACGCAAAAACCCGCGCTGACGCCGAAGGCAAATTGCAGGAAAATAAAGATGAGCGACGTCGTATCGTTGACGCCCGCAACTTCCTGCGCCGTCAATGTCTGGCCAACGATCGCCGCATCGCTGATCGTATAGACCTGCTGCAACAAATAAGAAACAATGATCGGGAAAGAAAACGCCAAAATCGTCTTCCAGCATTCGCCCTGCGTGAGCTCCACCGGTCGGAAGAGCGAAGATAAACCTTTTTTTTGCATCATAAAAATCTCCATCATTTTTTAACTGGGCGATTATAGTCTCCCAGGCGAAACTTGTCAAGGCAAAAAATAAACAAAAAAGAAGCCACTCTCTTGAGTGGCTTCTCTCCATGTTGGCGCTACCTATCTT
>ERZ834694.1648-NODE-1648-length-18684-cov-3.812014_pt1 | contig 18684 bp, 16 predicted proteins | sample MGYA00519691_ERZ834694 | MGnify/ENA primary metagenome ERZ834694 (study PRJEB31850, sample SAMEA3708758) | human gut metagenome | biome: human gut; feature: human-associated habitat; material: faeces | place: China | collected 2014 ... | reverse complement strand
TGTTTATGACCTTCCCGACCTCGATTCTGTCGTTCTTTATGGTTGGCGTGCTCGGCACCGGGCTGACCAACGTAATTATCGCCATCGCCCTGTCGCACTGGGCGTGGTATGCACGCATGGTGCGCAGCCTGGTGATTTCACTGCGCCAGCGCGAGTTTGTGCTGGCATCACGGCTTTCTGGCGCAGGCCATGTGCGGGTGTTTGTTGATCATCTGGCAGGCGCGGTGATCCCTTCGCTGCTGGTGCTGGCAACGCTGGATATCGGCCATATGATGCTGCACGTCGCGGGGATGTCTTTCCTTGGCCTCGGTGTGACCGCGCCGACCGCCGAATGGGGCGTGATGATTAACGACGCGCGCCAGTATATCTGGACCCAGCCGCTGCAAATGTTCTGGCCGGGGCTGGCGCTGTTTATCAGCGTGATGGCCTTTAACCTGGTGGGTGACGCACTGCGCGATCATCTGGACCCTCATCTGGTGACGGAGCACGCACACTAATGCCGCAACAGATTGAACTACGTAATATCGCGCTACAGGCCGCGCAGCCGCTGGTACACGGTGTATCGTTAACCCTGCAACGCGGGCGCGTGCTGGCGTTAGTCGGCGGTAGCGGCAGCGGGAAATCATTAACCTGCGCCGCGACGCTGGGCATTTTGCCCGCTGGCGTTCGCCAGACGGCGGGGGAAATTTTAGCCGATGGCAAACCGGTTTCGCCTTGCGCCCTGCGCGGCATCAAAATTGCCACCATCATGCAGAACCCGCGCAGCGCCTTTAATCCACTGCACACCATGCACACCCACGCGCGGGAAACCTGCCTGGCGTTAGGGAAACCCGCCGATGACGCTACGCTTACCGCTGCCATAGAAGCGGTGGGGCTGGAAAACGCCGCGCGCGTGCTGAAGCTGTACCCGTTCGAGATGAGCGGCGGCATGTTGCAGCGCATGATGATTGCGATGGCGGTACTGTGTGAATCACCGTTTATCATCGCCGATGAACCGACCACCGACCTCGACGTGGTAGCACAGGCGCGCATCCTCGATCTGCTGGAAAGCATTATGCAAAAACAAGCGCCGGGAATGCTGCTGGTCACCCATGATATGGGCGTTGTGGCGCGTCTGGCGGATGACGTGGCGGTGATGTCACAAGGTAAAATTGTCGAACAGGGCGATGTAGAAACGCTGTTTAACGCCCCCAAACATACGGTGACGCGCAGCCTGGTTTCCGCTCATCTCGCCCTCTACGGTATGGAGCTGGCATCATGACCTTACTTAACGTCTGCGGCCTTTCCCATCACTATGCCCACGGTGGATTTAGCGGAAAACATCAACATCAGGCGGTGCTGAATAACGTTTCCCTGACCCTGAAAAGCGGCGAAACCGTCGCCCTGCTGGGACGCAGCGGCTGCGGAAAAAGCACCCTCGCGCGGCTGCTGGTAGGCTTAGAGTCTCCCTCACAAGGGAATATTAGCTGGCGCGGCGAACCGCTGGCGAAACTCAATCGCGCCCAGCGTAAAGCGTTCCGCCGCGATATTCAGATGGTATTTCAGATGCCAATGGAATCCTTTGATCCGCGCTGTACGCTCGGGGACGGAATCGGAGAAAGCCTGAGAAATATGGGGATAAGCCGCACCGAAACCCGGAGAAAAGTGGAAGAACTTCTGGAAAGATGCGGCCTGGAAAAAGAATACGCAGACCGTTATCCCCAAATTGTATATTTATCCTGTGTCTGAAGTATATCAGACAGGGCAGCAGATAGAGCAGAAATGTCTGAAGCGATTTTATTCGTGAAAGACATTTCTGCTTTTTGATTTCTTACTCAAAATGTCGTAAAATTTTGTGTTTTTAAAAATAAAGAAAGTGTCAAAAAGCACTAACAATTATTAAAAATCTGTGATACAATGGAAAGTGTGAAATATAGAAAATATCTGATATTATCCGTTTGACTGTTGGATATATCTCAGAATACAGATATATTGGATAAGGGAGAGACTATGAAAATAGAAAAAAAACTATGGATTACTCTGTTTGCATTTGGGATATTCGCCATTTGTTTTTCAGGTTGGATTTTCAGCCAGAGTACGACCAGGGAAAAATTGTTCTGGGATAATACAATCCAGTGCGAAACAAAAGAACTGGCAGAAGGAGAAATCAAATCAGAGAATATTGCTCTGCCTGAAGACTTCGATATTCCCAGATCGATTTTATTTAAAACCACCCACACCATTGCAGAAGTTTGGCTGGATGGAGAAAAAATATACGAATACGGAAATGAAGCGGATGCCCCGGACTTTATGAAGTCACCGGGAAGCTGCTGGCATATTGTGGATATTCCGGGAGATAGTGCAGGCAAAAGCCTGGAGGTCAGAATTATTCCGGTATATGAGGGCTATTATGGAAATAAAGTCAGTCTTGTATACGGAACACGAGGCGATTGTATTCTGAAAATATTAACAGACAGTCTCGGAAATCTGGTAATCAGCTGTGGAATTTTGTTTGCCGCTGTTATCTGCCTGATTCTCTATTGTGGAGCAGTGCAAAGAAAAAGAAGCGACAAGACAGAAGCGAAAATTGAGATTTTTTTAAACCTTGGATTTTTCTCATTGCTGGTCGCAGTATGGACACTGGTACAATGTGGCTTTCTGCAGTTTTTGATCCCGGATGGAAGAACCTTATATTTTGTGGATTATTTTTCACTTTTTCTTTTCCCGGTGCCATTTAATTTCCTGTTATATGATATCTGTAAAAGCAAGTACCATAAAGGAGCATTGATTTTTTCCATTCTTTATCTTGCAAATATGGCAGTCGATGTTTTGCTTCAGTGTACAGGAATTATTGATATGTTCCGGTTACTTTCTGTAACTCATGTTATTATGGTTGCAAATGCGGTTTACACAGTTGTGATCATTCTTTACGAAGTCAGAAAAGCAGGAAACGATGTAGCCCAAAAATTCCAGTATCCTATGTACGTAGCCATGGGATTTGGAATGGCAGAAATGTTTCTTTATTATTTAAGAAGATTTCAACAGACATCCATTTTGCTTTCTACAGGAACCATGCTGTTTATCATTATGCTGATCTGGATCCAGGTTTCTCAATATTACGATCAATATATCCAGAAACAAAAGGTGACCTATCTGCAGAAAATAGCCAATATGGATATGCTCACAGAGGCCATGAACCGAAATGCTTACGAGGATATGGTGAAATATCTGGATGAAGGTGAAATTAAACTGCGCACCACAGGTGTAGTGCTTTTTGATCTGGATAACCTGAAAGTAATCAATGATGATTTTGGACATGAAAAGGGAGACGAGGCACTGAAGCTGTGTTATCAGTGTATCAGTCAGGCATTTCAGAATGTAAAGAACTGTTTTAGAATTGGCGGCGATGAGTTTGCATATGTATATCACAGCGATGAGAAAGATATGATTCCGGAACGGCTGAAGACACTGGAGCTGATTTTGAAGAAAACCGCAGAAACACACAAGCTGGAGTATCCGCTTAGTATATCAGCAGGATACGCTTATTATCAGCCGGATATAGATTTTGACTTTAAAGATATTGTAAGACGAAGCGATACCATGCTGTATCGTCAGAAGCGCAGGAAGAAGATTGCGGGGTCAACTGCTCCGGGTCACTTGCTTTCCCGCATGGAAAAGCATTCCACAGAGGAGATCACAGATGAGGTGATCCTGCAGGAGAAAAAGTATCAGAGTATGTCAGTGGATGAACTTTGCAGCGTGATCGATCTTCTGAGTCCAACTACAGATAGTTACCCGTATGTGATTGATTTTCGGACAGATTTTTATTACATAGCAAACCAGGCTCTTGATCGTTTCTGTATTCCGAAAAATAGTTTTCATAATGTGATTTCAAACCATAAAGAATTTGTATATGAACCTGATTATGAAAAACTGAAAGAGGAATTTGATGATCTTCTTAAAACAGACCGTTGTATCCATAGTATGGAATATCGATGGCTGGATCTGAAAAAAATGCCGGTCTGGATTCATTGCAAAGGATATCTGGTCCGGGATGATAATACGAAACCTCTTTATATGATCGGTTGTATCAATGAGATTGGAGAAAGACAGAAGGCAGATAATGTAAGCGGGTTATTAGGAGAGACAGGATTGCGGCAGTATATGGATCAACAGGATACTCTTTTGGAAACAGGATATCTGCTTCGTATAGGAATTGATCATTTTAAGGAAATCAATGATAACTTCGGACAGGAGTACGGTGATTTTGTACTTAGAAAAACAGCAGATTGTATTTCCGGCTGCATATCAGAAGCACAGAAAGTGTACAAGCTTGTGGCAGATGAATTTCTGATTCTGGATGTTTCTTCTGACGAGGTGAAGGATGCAGATAAACTTTATGATAAAGTGAGAAATGAAATAGACAGATTCATTGAATCTAATGAGTTTAAGGTCATGTATACGGTTTCAGGAGGAATTGTGCCATTTGCGGCATTAAAGGGGAATCAGTATTCAGAAGCCCTGAAGCTGACAGATTTCGCTTTGAATGAAGCGAAGAAGCTGGGAAGAAACCGTTGCTATATATTTAATGAGGAAACCTACAGAAGATTTCTTAGGAAGAGGGAGATTACCCAGGAACTGAGAGAAGCTGTGAACAATGGCTTCCGAGGCTTTAGGGCTTTTTATCAGCCTGTATTTGCTGAAGATAAAAAGGTGTCTTATGGAGCAGAAGCTTTAATGCGTTTTACTTCTGAAAAATTTGGAATGGTTTCACCGGCAGAGTTTATTCCGATTCTGGAAGAAACAGGACTTATTATTCCTGCTGGCCGATGGATGATGAGGGAGGTTATGGGAAAATGCAGTGAAATCAGGAAAGTAATTCCAGAGTTCAGAGTAAGTATTAATATTTCTCAGGTTCAGGCATCCAAGTCTGATGTGATCCAGGATATCAGTGGGGAAATGAAAAGAGCCGGGCTGCCGTTGGAAGCCTTGATCGTGGAATTGACAGAGAGTGACCTTCTGGAACAAAATATAAATGAGAAGCATTTTCTTACAGAACTAAAGCGGATGGGAATCAGTCTTGCACTGGATGATTTTGGAACCGGATACTCGAATTTCCATTATCTCAGCGAACTGAAACCGGAGATCATTAAGATCGACCGCTCTTTCACTGCCAAAGCAGTTGCAGATAAACAGGAATATTATCTGCTGAATCAGTTTTGTACCATGATCCATAATCTGGATATGAGGATTTGCATTGAAGGTGTGGAAAATGAGCAGGAATGGGCCATGATCCGAAAATTGTACCCGGAATTCACACAGGGATATTTCTGGGGGAAACCTTGTGGGTATGAAGAATTTATAGAGAAATTTACAGAAAACAGATTATGAGAAAGCCGGCATGAATATTTCGGGCTACACTGAGGCTTTTTCATCTGTACAACAGGACTCGCAGACAAGCAAGTGGTGTAGTTATTTCAAACACATTCTGACAGGTAAGAAGAGGGAAAATCAGATGAAGAAAAAATTTTTCAGGTTGTCAGCAGCAGTATTGCTTTTTTTCTCGGGAATTATGGAGATTGGCTGGCGCTTTTTTAACATGGTGGTCTGCTGCAAAAGAGGGGGAAGGAAAAAGGAAAGAAAGAAATGGTTTGAATTATCCCATATACGGGATAATCATCCCAGAAACGGATATGCAAAGGAATATGATGAGAGCAGGGCATGGTGCGAGGCTCAGAAGATGCAGGACTGTTATATCCAGAGCGTGGATGGATTAAAACTCCACGGATTCTATCTGCCGGCAGAGCATGCAAAGCGGTTTGTTATCTTAAGCCATGGTTACAGGGGCAGCAGATTTGGTTCCCTGTCATTTATGGCAAAATATCTCCATGAGCATCAATGTAATCTTCTGTTTATGGAACAGCGATGTTGTGGAGAAAGTGAAGGAAAATATATTACCTTTGGAGCAAAGGAAAAATGGGATGTGCAGCGTTGGGCAATTTATGTGTCCGAGAGAAATAAAGAAAAGCTTCCAATCTATCTGTATGGACAGTCTATGGGAGCAGCCGCTGTACTGATGGCATCCGGATACAGGCTTCCGTCAGAGGTGAAGGGACTGATCGCAGACTGTGGTTTTCAGTCTATGGAAAGACAGATGCGGGATATGGCTGACAACTGGTTCCATCTGCATTATATCCCTTTGCTTTTGAAGGAAATGGACTGTCTGTGCCATTTTGTGGCAGGATTTCGTATGAAAGATGCAGATACCACAGAAGCTATGAAAAGGAATACAAGACCTGTCCTTTTCTTTCATGGAGAGAAGGATACTTATGTGTACCCGAACAATTCATTCCAGAACTATATGCTGTGCAAAGCACCAAAGGAACTGGTCATTGTACAGGGAGCAAGGCATCTGTGCAGTGCCTATGCAGATTCGGAACTGTATCAGCGAACAGTGATGGAGTTTTTTGAGAAATATGATGGCAGTAATTCTGAAAAATAATGTGACTGTTTTCAACCGCCAAAGGCGATTACGAATGATAACAATCCCTGACCGGGACTTATCAGATGCGTTTTGTTAAATGCATGATAAGTCTCGGTCAATTTTATGTAAAGTGTTCATTAAGTGCTGAGGGTACTGGTATTTGGGAAAAATCTGTGCTATTTTTTGTCACGTAATAAAAAAGTAATGTTGTAGCTGCCAGTACATTATTTTTAAAATAACTGTGGGCTACTGAACAAGTATGTAATGTTTTTGTACCCGGGAAAAGAGAAAAAACGGGTGATGGAGGTTAAATAAAGTATGACAAACTACTATCCTTTAACAGCAGCACAGAAAATGCACCATAACTGGATCATGGATTACGGTACACAGCAGGTATCCGGTGTCAGTGTTGTGGCGTCTGTACAGGCTGAACTGGATTTTGGATTATTAAAAAAATGTATTCAGATGGAGACAGAACGTTCCGGATGCACCAGAATCCGTTTTACAAAGCCTGATAAAGACGGAAATGTACAGCAGTACCTTGTAAAACAGGATCCAAGGGATATCGGATTCAAGGATCTGTCAGGAATGGGAAGCCTTGCAAAAGCAGACGAACTGATGCAGCAGTGGGCATACGAAACCTTTGACGGTGATGACATTCCCATGTGCGAGTTTACTATGTTGAAGCTGCCGGAAGGATATAATGGTTTCTTTGTACATATGGATCACAGACTGATTGATTCCTGTGGTCTGGTAGTAATGATCGGTGATCTGTTTCAATTATATACCTATTATAAATATGGAACAGCCTATCCGCAGGAACTGGCAGATTTTGAGACAGTACTGAAAAAAGACCTGGCAAAAGCAGGCAACGAGAAACGTTTTGCAAAAGATAAGAAATTCTGGGATGACCAGCTGGATGCACTGGGCGAACCTCTGTATTCTGATATTCAGGGACCGTCCGTACTGGAGGAAGCGAGAAAACGTCATGGAAATCCAAAACTTCGTTCTTCTGACATTGAGATGAAGGATCTGTTTGTAGCAGTTAAGGATTATTATCTGGAGCCGGAACCAACTAAAAATCTGATTGATTTTTGTATGAACCATCAGCTGTCCATGACAAATCTTCTTCTGCTTGGTATCCGTACTTATCTGTCAAAAGTAAATAACGGACAGGAAGATATCACTATCCAGAACTTTATATCCAGACGTTCTACTCATGATGAATGGACTTCAGGAGGAAGCAGGACTATCATGTTCCCATGCAGAACAGTGATCGCACCGGAGACAGATTTCCTTTCTGCTGCTTATGAGATCCAGAATATGCAGAATCGTATCTACATGCACAGCAATTACGATCCGGCATTTATTATGGATGAGATGAGAAAGAGATACAATACACCGGAGCATACAGGATATGAGAGCTGTTATCTGACTTACCAGCCAATGACTGTGAAGGTAGAGAATGAAATGCTTGGAACTATCCGTCAGCATGCAAAATGGTTTGCAAACGGTGCAGCCACCAAGAAGATGTATCTGACTGTATCCCATACAGAAGATGGAGGTATGAACTTTTCCTATCATTACCAGACTGCTCATCTGGAGGAACATGATATGGAACTGCTCTATTATTATATGATGCGTATTCTTTTCAAGGGAATCGCAGAGCCGGATATGAGCATCGGCGAGATTATGGAACAGGTATAGAAATCAAAAATAACAGGAGGATATGAGATGAATCAGGAAATGGAATTTAAAAATATTGTAGCACAGTATAGCAAGGTAGCACCGGAAGAAATGAATAATGAAATGAGATTCCGCGAGGATCTGGGTTTCAGTTCTCTGGATTTTATGTCCTTTTTAGGTGAACTTGAGGATACCTTTGATCTCGAACTTGACGAGAGCGAAGTGTTGAAGATCACAACTCTTGGCGAAGCCTTAAATCTGCTGGAAGAACTTCAGTAATTTTTTTCGAAGCAAAACTTATAAAGATGTCAGGGTCAAGGATATTTTGTACCTGACAGGATATCCATAACTTGAACAGTTCAGAAAATAATGGGGGACAGATATGCTGATCAGAAATATATTAGAAGAAAGTGTACGTAAATTTGATGAAGTAAAAGCAGTAAAATGGCTCAAGAAAAAGGAAATTATGGAAAGAAGCTATGGCGAACTGATGGAAAATGTAGTTTCCACCAGAAAAGGTCTTCTTGCAGAAGGCTTTGAGGGAAAGCACATTGCACTGATCGGAACCAGTTCTGTAGAGTGGATGGAAAGCTATCTGGGAATCATTACAGGATGTACCACAGCAGTACCGCTGGATGCAGCACTTCCCTGTGAGGATCTGATCGATCTGCTTAACCGTTCCGATTCCGCCGCTCTTTTCTTAAGTCCGAAGCTTAAACCATATCTGGATGTATTTCTTGAAAACTGCCCGAAACTTCAGAAGGTGTGGATGCTTCAGGAAGAGGTAGAAGATGCACCGGCAAAGGTATATGGTATTGGTGAACTTCGAAATGCAGGAAAGAGCGCATCAGCAGATTCTGTCTGCCCGGATGCAGAGGATATTGCGACCATCATTTTCACTTCCGGAACAACAGGAAAGAGCAAGGGTGTTATGCTGACACAGAATAATCTGGCTTCCAATGTTGAGGCAGTAAAGATTACGGCAGAACCGGGAACTGCCATGCTCAGTGTGCTTCCAATCCATCACGCATTCTGTCTGGTTATGGACTGGCTGAAGGGATTTTCACTGGGTGCAACTCTTTGTATCAATGATTCATTGCTCCATATGGTAAGGAATATGAGTATTTTCAAACCGGATATTATGCTTATGGTTCCAATGATGATCGAGACAATTTATAAGAGACTGGCTGCCGCTGATCCGTCAATTCCGAAGGCAGTTCTGGCAGAAAAGGTATTCGGTGGAAAATTGCGTATTATCTTTACAGGCGGTGCACATCTGGATCCATATTATATTGACCGTTTTGCAGAATATGGCGTTGAAGTACTGGAAGGTTATGGAATGTCAGAATGTTCCCCTGTTATCAGCAACAATACACCGGAAAATCATAAAAAGGGTTCTATTGGAAAACCACTTGAAAATGCAGAAATCAGATTCGAAAACGGTGAGATTCTGGTAAAGGGAAGCAGTGTTATGAGGGGATATTATCAGATGCCTGATGAGACAGCAGAGACTTTAAAGGATGGCTGGCTGCATACCGGTGACAAGGGATATATGGATGAAGACGGTTATCTGTTTATCAATGGACGTGTGAAGAACCTGATCATCCTGTCCAACGGTGAAAATGTATCTCCGGAGGAGATTGAGAATAAGCTGGCTCTGAATCTGCTGGTAGGAGAAGTGATCGTCACAGGTGAGGACAATGGACTGACCGCCCGCATCTATCCGGAGCAGGCTGTTGTGGAAGCGAAGGCATTGGATGCAGAGGCAATTCAGGCACAGCTTCAGGCATTTTTGGATGAATATAACAGAAATCAGCCCACCTATCGCCGCATTACAGGATTGGTTGTCCGCAAAAATCCGTTTATCCGCAACACAACAAAAAAGATCAGGAGACAGGATGTCCTGATTGATGAGCCTCTGGAATAATACAGAGGCTTAAGATAAAAGTGGAAGCATACCGGATAAAAAAACCTCAGACAGAATATCAGCGATCACTTCCGGTGCCAGATTAAAATTATCCCGGCTCCATTTGTGGAGAACGCCGATGGTACTGCCGATGGCGCAGGTGATCACATAGGAAACTTCTTCCTTTGTATGCCTGTCAGGCCTGGAATTAGATGTAGTTTCTGTAACATAATGATGGAGCATAGTCAGCATTTTTTCAAACAGATCATTGCCATGAGGCGTGCTCAAAAGACCGGACAGAAAAGGATTTTCCATGGTGTACCGGCACAGAGTCAGAAAATAGGAACTGCAGATATCCCGGTCATTTTTTGGCTGGAAATTTTCCATCATGGAAAAAACATCATGAATAGTTTTATCCTCAACTGCAGAGATCAGTGAAGGGATGTCCTGATAGTGATTATAAAAGGTACTTCTGGCAATACCAGCTGTTTTAGTGATGTCGGATACAGTAATCCTGTCAGGTTTCTTTTCTTTTAACAATTTGAAAAAAGCACCTAAAATGGCCTCGTCAGCCACAGAATATCTTTCATCGGGAATTATATTTTGCATAGTTGTTTCCCCCGGGAGTGTGTAAGTAATACATAAAGTATATCACAAATCTGACGATACATCAGGTGCTTTTTCTTTTTTTTGATAAATTTTCAATAATATATAAAGAATAGGTAAAGGCTTGATTTATGAAAGAGTAAATGATAGAATAATATTGGATAAAATATTATCTGATTTTAATGAAATAGCGAAATTTTGGATAAAATAATATCCATAAAACAATAAAAAGCAGGGAGGGAAAATGGAACAGTTTGTATGGGAAACAGCAGAGGAACTGGATCAGAAGCTTGCACAAAGGGTGCGTAAGATCAGAAAACGACGCTCTATTTCTCAGGAAAAATTATCTTCCATGAGCGGAGTAAGCTATGGTTCAATTAAGAGATTCGAAACTACCGGACAGATATCATTGATATCACTGACAAAGATTGCCATGGCTTTGGATATTGCCACAAATCTGACGATAAAAAAATAAAATATTATCTGCTTTTAGGCATGTTCCATATAAAGATATTCAGGAGGTCATAAATGAGGGAAGGTAATGCATTACAGGTATTTTATGATGAAAAACTTGTAGGAACACTGGCTATGACAGCTGACCATAAAGCTGCGTTTCAATATAGTGAAGAATGGATTGAAAATGGTTTTCCGATCAGTCCGTTTTCACTTCCCCTTAAAAAGCAGGTTTTTGTACCGACAAAAGATTATTTTGACGGATTATTTGGAGTATTTGCAGATAGTTTGCCGGATAATTGGGGGAGATTGTTGTTGGATCGTCTGCTACGTGCACATAAGCAGAATCCAGACAAATTAACAGTGCTGGATCGGCTGGCAATTGTTGGAAAGTCAGGTATGGGAGCACTTACCTATTATCCGGAGAAAAAAATAGATGAACAATATGGAGATGTGGATTTGGATGAACTTGCGGAGCAGTGCCGGAAAATACTAAATACGGAATACTCCGATAGATTGGATGAATTATATCGTCTCGGTGGTACAAGTGGTGGAGCCAGACCCAAAATTATGACTACAGTGAATGGAGAGGAATGGATTATTAAATTTCCTGCACATGTGGATGGAGAAAATGCAGGGAAGATGGAATATGATTATTCATGCTGCGCAAAAAAATGTGGTATTATAATGAGTGAAACCAGACTATTTCCATCTGAGAACTGTGAGGGATATTTTGGGATTAAGCGGTTTGACAGGATATCAGATAAAAATGGAACAAAGAGAATTCATATGCTGACAGCTGCTGCGTTGCTGGAGTTGAATTTTGAGCAGCCAAGCCTGGATTATCACAGTCTGATGAAACTGACAAAAATATTAACCAGAGATAATGAGAAAGATATGAGAGAGATGTTTCGCAGGATGTGTTTTAATGTTTTTGCACATAACAGAGATGATCATTCAAAGAATTTCACCTATTTATATGATGATGAAAAAGACAGATGGAGCCTGAGTCCGGCATATGATCTTACTTACAGTAACACATACTATGGAGAGCATACTACAACAGTTGACGGAAATGGACGTAATCCAGGCAGAAAAGAACTCCTGACTGTGGGAATTGCGGCAGGAATGAAAAAAGAGGTATGTATAGAAAGTATGGATATGGTAGAAAAGTGTGTGAAAAATATGCTGGGAAGATATCTTTAAAGAAATCGACATGTGGAATAATTTGTCACTTGGAGGAAAAAAATGACTATTAGAAAAGCAGAAGAAAAAGACATTCCAAGAATGATTGAACTGTTGGGACAGGTATTGCAGATCCATGCAGATATAAGACCTGATATTTTTATTCCCGGTACCACAAAATATACTGTAAGCGAATTGACAGAGCTATTAGAAAAAGAAGAAAAACCCATATATGTAGCAGTGAACGAGGAAGATGTTTGTGTAGGATATGCATTTTGCCAATTACAGGAACAGCCTTTTTCAACTAATATGGTGCCGTTTAAGTCTCTTTTTATAGATGATCTATGTGTTGATCAGCAGGCACGAGGACAGCATATCGGCGAGAGGTTGTTTGAATATGTAAAAAATGAAGCAAAGCGAATGGGCTGTTATGAAGTGACACTGAACGTATGGGCAGGAAATACTTCAGCCGAAAAGTTCTATGAAAAAATGGGTATGAAAACAAAAGAAAGGCAGATGGAATATATCCTGGAACATTGATGCGTTGTATAGCATATTTGAGAAGTCTATCTGCGAATTTACAGAGATATCCGATGGATGAATCCGATTAGTCAAACAGTAAATATTAAAAGAAAATGCAAATCAGGCACAAGTTATATTTCGGAAACTTGTGCCTGATTTTTACAGTGTTATTTGGAAATTACAGGTGCTTTTGTCCGATATTTTTAGCATTGATATAATTTATGATCATGTCTGCTGCATCGGAAATATCAAGTTTGCCTGTATCAATAGACAGCTGATACTGGTTGGCGTCTTCCCATTCTTTGCCTGTGCAGAATTTGTGGAAAGATGCTCTTTTCTCATCCACTTCCTTTATCAGCTTTGCAGCTTTTTTCTCATTAATACCGTCCCGTTCCATTACACGTTTGATACGGCAGTCTTTATCTGCGTGAAGAAAAACAGTAGTTGCCTCAGGATCATTTGCATAGATCGCTCCTGAACAGCGTCCGATGATTACGGCAGATTTTTGCTGCGTAAGTTCACGTATAAGTTCAAAAGATTTTTCCATCGGATTGCTTTCTCCGTAGCTTACAGCAATGCTGTAGAGCAGGCTGTTTACTGCCTTTTCCTGGAAAAATTCTTTGTTTTCGTCAAGCTTTCCAAGTTTTTTGGCCTCTTCTTCCAGTTTCTTTCTGTCATAGAGTTCCAGTCCAAGTCTGGAAGCCAGTTCTTTTCCTATTTCATGTCCACCGCTTCCGCACTGTCTTGCTATTGTAATAATCATATCCCATGCCTCCTGTGCAATGATGTCGCATTTATTTACTGTCAAAATACTTTTTCGGAATTATTATACTCAAAAAAAATCGAAATGTATATGCCAAAATCTACTATAAATTGCCTTCACAAATCCTGATATTCTGGTACTTATGGCAAATTGGTCTGACAAATATTTACTTAATAGAAACATTAGACAAATACTTTATATTGAGATATGATGAGAATTGTGGGAGCTGCTTTGCAGCGGAGCAATTCGTAGATATCAAGTTAGGGGCACAATGTTGGAGAAAATGAATATGAGACGGAAACGGCTGGCACCCTTTGGAATGTGGATAGTATTTGAAATAGTGGCTGTTACACTATGGCTTACCAAAGATAATCTGTTTTATCTTTTAAATTTCAGTTATATTGGAACATCGATTACTGTTGGGCTTTTGCTTTTTCAGTTTAACTATAAGCATGCACGTAGGATCGTTCAACTTCTGGTTGGTTTGTATATGCTGATTTATCTGGGGCTTATATGCCGGGAAAACATGCAGATTGAAGGTTTTTGGTATTATCTGTTTACCGGAGTATTTGAAGCAGCTACGATCCATTATGTTGTTGCAAAAATATTCGGACCACTTTTGTTTGGAAGAGGATGGTGCGGATATGCCTGTTGGACAGCTATGGTGTTGGACTTTTTACCATATAAAAAGCCTCAGGCTGCAAGAAAAAAGATAGGTTTCATCCGGTATATTACATTTGCATTTTCGTTCTCTTTCGTGGTGCTACTTTTTCTGAATCACGTAGAGAATATGGAGAAAATCATGTTTATAGCTTTTATCGTGGGGAATATTCTGTATTATATTGTGGGGATTATTCTGGCATTCCTATTCAAAGATAACAGAGCGTTCTGTAAGTATATTTGTCCTGTCACGATCTTTCTGAAACCTATGAGTTATTTCTATGTAGTCAGAGTTAAGTGTGACAAAGAGAAGTGTATTTCATGTGGAAAATGTAAAAAAGTTTGTCCGATGAATGTTGATATAACCGATAACTCCAGAAAACGGAAAAACGGAACAGAATGTATTTTGTGCATGGAATGTGTCAGAACCTGTCCGAGGAAAGCACTTTGAGCTGAAAGACCTGGACATTGAGAATCTTTTAAATGCCATATTAAAAATGATATGCTTTCTTTATAAATCTCTGATCGCCTGGAGTTTGTCTCCCAAAGTTTCTTTCTTTCGCTTTCCCTTCAATTACTATAAAAGATAATTGCTGGCTGGCATCCAATGTGGTTGTTTGTGGTGGTGTTACCATAGGAGAGGGATGTGTAATAGGAGCAGGAAGTGTTGTGACAAGGGACATTCCTCCATATAGTCTGGCTGCCGGAAATCCATGCCGGGTTATTCGCAAAATAACTGAAAAAGATCATATGAAATAAGATAATACAATCAATAAAGGGGATGCCGGTTAATACCACTTTTCGGCATCCCCTTTTTGCCCGAATAATTAAGTATTCCAATATCCGATATGGCAGAAATATTTCTGGGGCAGATTGTATTCCGGAGAAAAATGAAAGGTTAGTTTTAACTGGTTGTATTACGGCGAATCAATATGGGAGTAATCTGTTTATGGACAGGCTTTTCCAGTGGTTTAGGGGAACGTTTTTTTTGTTCTTCCATCTGTTGAACCAGAAGCTCCATGGCAGTCTGTGCAATAATATCAATCTGCTGACCAACAGTTGTGATTGGGAGAATTGCCTCACTGGCAATGGGAGAATTATCAAATCCTATGATTTCATAGAAAGAGGGTAATTCTCGGTATTTCTGGAAAATCAGGTTAAGAAACATGTTTGCATAAGTATCGTTGGCAAGGAAAATACCTTTTTTTTGATTGGGATATTTCTCTTCTATTCTTGTAAAAATACGTCTTATTTCATTTAAAATTTCCTGATAAGAATTACCAATTACACTTAGATCAATATCATAAGGAACCTGATATTCTTCACAGGTTTCCTTAAATGCGCGAATACGGTCGTAAGCAGGAACTGCTTTCTCAACATTGACATTGATGTGGATCAGTATATCACATTTATCACGGATCAGCAGAGTGGTAGCCTGAAGCGCACCCATATAGTTGTCAGTGGTAACACTGCTGATATGTTCCGCTTCACGTTCAATGGCAACGATGGGAATCTGATAGGAGGATAATTGTTTTGATGACAGCGTATGACTTAAAACAATGAGACCTTCAATCTGATAGGATAGGAGCTCTTCAATATATTGCTGTTCTTCTTCAGCCCCATGTTCACTGCTAAAGACGAGAAATTTGTAGTGATAATCACTGTAGCTGGACAGCAGTTGTGTCAGCATTTCAGAATAATAATGCAGATAAAGATTCGGAATAATGATTCCGATAAATTCACTTTTTCCGTTTGCCAGAACTTTCGCAAGTTTATTTTTTTTATAGCCAAGGGTATCAAGGGCCTGAGAAATTTTTTCCTGATTTTCAAGTGTAAGGGAATCAGGATGATTGAAATATCTTGATATTGTAGTTTTTGAAAAATGGGTATATGCTGCAATATCTGCAAATGTCACCTGTTTTTTTGACATAGAAACTTATTCTCCTTATAAATAAATGCAAATATTTTTTTTAGTATAGCAATTATTATACAAAAAGGCAATATTAAAATAACCGATTACGTAACCGGTTATTTTAATGAAGAAAAGTGTTGACAGAGAGTGTGTGATGTAGTAACATCAGATTATAAAGTAACCGGTTACTTAACCGGTTTTGTGAACAATGTATGAAAGGAATGGAGGAAAAAGTGCATGAAAACAGTGCAGAACCAAGCAAAGCCCGTAAGCAAGCAGACGTGGAGAAATAAGGTTACGTATGTGAAGAAAAACTGGCAGTTATATCTTTTTTTCTTAATGCCGGGACTTTTACTGACAATCATTTTTAAGTATCTCCCGATGGGAGGGCTTTTGATTGCGTTTGAAGATTATAATGTAATCAAGGGAGTACTTGGAAGTCCATGGGTTGGACTTGAATATTTCAGACGTTTTTTATCATCACCGGATTTTATGAACTATCTGATGAATACATTAAAGCTGAGTATCTATGGATTATTATGGGGATTTCCGGTTCCGATTATTCTGGCATTACTTATGAATCGTATTCAAAAAACAGGGATCAAGAAAAAAGTACAGCTTCTGATCTATATGCCGAATTTTATATCTGTAATAGTACTTTGTGGTATGGTTCGTATGCTGTTATCACCGGTAGGACCTTTGAACAGGCTGCTTGGGATTAGCACAAACTGGATGACAATGCCATCTGCTTTCCGTACTATTTATATAGCAAGTGGAATCTGGCAGACTGCAGGCTGGGCATCTATTATGTATACTGCAGCATTATCTAATGCGAGCAAAGAGTTGGAAGAAGCGGCAGTTATGGATGGTGCAAACCTTTTGCAGCAGATCTGGTACGTGGAGCTTCCGGCGATTAAGAACATTATTGTAATTCAGTTTATCCTGCAGGCAGGAAATATTATGAGCATTGGATTTGAGAAGGCATATGCATTGCAGACAGATATGAACCTGCCGGCATCAGAAATTTTATCTACATATGTATATCGCATCGGTCTTTTGAACGGTGATTATGGTTATTCTACGGCAGTAGGTCTGTTTAATTCAGTTGTAAATGTAATTCTGTTGATTTTTGTAAACTGGGTTGTAAAGAAGCTGAATGATGGAGAGGGATTATAGGAGGAAGAGAAGATGGAGAAAAAGAAGAGAAAATATTCAAGGACAGATCGTCTGATCCTTGGAATTGGATTCACGATTCTTGGACTGTTTGTACTTTCTATTGCGATTCCAATTATATATGTAGTACTTGCATCTTTTATGGATCCTACTGTTTTGAATAATCAGGGACTGAGCTCTGATATTAAGGACTGGACTTTGGATGCTTATAGAAGAGTACTGGAGAATGAGATGATCTGGCGCGGATTTTTGAATTCTTTTCTGTATTCATTTGCATTTACAGTGATCTCAGTTTTTGTAACATTACTGGCAGCCTTTCCTCTGTCTAAAAAAGAATTTGTGGGAAGAAAATTTTTTAATCTGATTTTTCTGATCACAATGTTTTTTGGGGGAGGAATGATTCCAACATTTATTTTGATCAATCAGCTGCATATGGTAAATACAGTATGGGCGGTTTTGATTCCGGGAGCATTTAATGTTTGGAATATGATTCTTGCAAGAACTTATTATCAGTCAATTCCGGCAGAATTAAGAGAAGCATCTGCAATTGACGGTGCTAATGAAATTCAGCATTTTTTCAAAATTATGATGCCGGTATGTAAACCGATCATTGCAGTACTGGCACTGTGGTCATTTGTCGGAATGTGGAATAGCTACTTTGATGCGATGATTTATCTGAACGATGCAAATCTTCAGCCACTGCAGCTGGTACTGCGTTCAATCCTGGTGCAGAATACTCCACAGCCGGGAATGATTGCAGATATCCAAAGCACAGCAGAGATGGCAAAGGTAGCAGAACAGTTGAAATATGCAACAATTGTAGTATCAAGTTTACCACTTTTAGTGATGTATCCATTTTTCCAGAAATATTTTGATAAAGGAATTATGGTTGGCTCGGTAAAAGGCTAAAGAAAGGAATGATACAGATATGAAGAAAAACAGAGTAAGAAGTTTGCTTGCACTTGGACTTTCTTTAACAATGATGGTAAGTATAATGGGGTGTGGAAAACAGCAGAGGCTTGATGCTGAGATTAATCCGGATACACCGGTATCGGATGTACAGTTTCCATTGAAAGAAACAGAGGAGCTTTCTTTTATTACCAGTGCACCGGCCACTTCAACACAGGATCCAAATAAAAGAGTGATTTTCCAGAGAATGGAAGAACAGACAAATGTTCATATTGACTGGACCTGCTTTGTATCAGATCAGTTTTCAGATAAAAAGAATCTGGCGTTGGCTCAGTTTGGAAATCTGCCGGATGGACTGTTTAATGCAGGCATGAGTGATTATGATCTGTTGCGTTATGCAAAGCAGGGAATTATTATTCCGCTGGAAAATCTGATTGACAAATATA
>ERZ834694.1632-NODE-1632-length-18914-cov-20.179066_pt1 | contig 18914 bp, 17 predicted proteins | sample MGYA00519691_ERZ834694 | MGnify/ENA primary metagenome ERZ834694 (study PRJEB31850, sample SAMEA3708758) | human gut metagenome | biome: human gut; feature: human-associated habitat; material: faeces | place: China | collected 2014 ... | reverse complement strand
CGGACAGGAGGGTATCTTCGGTATAGGGCTTCGGCGGCTGGGTGAAATGCTCGGTAACAGCAATCTTCGCACCATCAAAAATCTGCCCTTCGGTGAAGTCCGGGAGCGTGCCGCCGTCCCCATCCGCAGGCTTTTCCTTCAAGAAGGTACGGAAAATGCGGTCGATTTCCCGCCAGCCTTCGGCAAGGATGCGCTTGCCCTTTGCGGTGAAGGCGTGTTCGCCGCAGTCAAAAGTTGCTGTGACCGCCTCATACTCATACGGTTCCGCCGACGCACACAGTAGCTTGCAGCAGACCAACAGCAGAAGGTTTCGTTCACCAACGGGGAGCAATTTCAAATCCGCTTTTTCAATCTCCATAGTCGGGATGATAGCGTGATGGTCAGATACATCCTTGTCGGAGATCATGGCCTCCACCAGCGGGAAGAAGTTGCCGCAGCCATCAAAGGGCGGCAGCTTTGCTACCAGGTGGATCACGCAGGATGCCGTTTCTGCCATATCGGAAGTCAGATAGCGGCTGTCCGTGCGGGGATAGGTCAGCAGCTTCTTTTCGTAGAGGCTCTGGGCGTAGTCAAGGGTCTGCTTTGCTGTGTATCCGAACAGGCGGTTTGCCTCCCGCTGCAAGGTGGTAAGGTCATAGAGCTTCGGAGGCTGTTCCTTCTTCTGCTCCTTTGTGACAGAGGTACAGGTGACGGCCGCACCCTTGCACATGGCCGCTGCCTGTTCCGCCTCTGCCGGATCGGTGAACTTCTCCGACACCGCTTCGGCTCCGTCCAGCGTCAGGCGCAGCAGATGATATTTTTCTTTGTGGAACAGCGTGATCTTCGCGTCACGCTCCGCCAGCATTGCCAGTGTGGGGGTCTGAACACGGCCCACATTCAAGGTACGGTGATAGAGAACGGAGAAAAGACGAGTGGCGTTGATCCCCACCAGCCAATCCGCTTTCTGACGGCAGAGGGCAGATTGATACAGGGCTTCATAATCGGCGCCGGGGCGCAGGTCAGAAAAGCCCTCTCGGATAGCACTGTCCTCCATCGAGGAAATCCAGAGGCGAAGGACCGGCTTGCGGCAGCCGGTCATTTCATACACCAGACGGAAGATCAGCTCTCCCTCACGCCCGGCATCACAGGCATTGACAATGGTATCCACATCGGGGCGGTTCATCAGGGCACGGAGATTTTCAAAAGCATCCTCCTTGCCTGGTGCCAGCACATAGCGAAATGGCTCCGGCAGAATGGGAAGATCATCATAGCGCCATTTCTTGAAACGCTCGTCATAGCCGCCCGCATCCATCGGGGATACCAGGTGCCCCACGCACCAAGAAACAAGAAGGCCGTTGCCCTCATAAAAGCCATCGGCCCTGGATGAAGCACCCAGGGCCGACGCGATAGATTTTGCCACACTCGGTTTTTCTGCGATAATCAGTTTACTCATTCTTTTCCTCCGTTTCCTCGTCCTCGGTCAGATATTCTTCTTCATCCTCCAGGTCGAAATCATCCAGATCAGCGGGAACTTTCTTTCCCTGCTTCGGTTTCAGCACCAGGAAATAGACCGCCGTACCACCTCCGGCTGCAAGGATCAGCAGCACCGCCAGGATCGCCCCGGTATTGCTTTTCTTTTCGGGTTCCGGATTCTCCGGCTCGGTGGGCTCCGTAGCTTTCTGTTCTGTGCCAACACATTCACTGAGGTTCTTTACGCAGACCGGGCAAGCGGTATTGACCGCTCCGGCCTGGCACTTCTCCGTACAGGTGCAGACAATAGGTGTTTCCGCCTTTTCTCCATCCTCCGTAAGCGCCATGAGGTCGGCTTCATCCACCTGGTTCAGAAAATGCACGGTTTCCTCGCCCTCATCGTCACGGTCGATAATGAGATAGAACACATTGCCGTTCTTCGTTTCCACTGTAATAAACTGCTTGCCGCTGGCGGTCGGGCTGCCAATATCGTCAATCAGCGAAAGGTTCCCGTCCGGTGTCAGGGCGGCGCCGCCATTCAAACCGCTGCCCAGCATACCCAGCAGATTTTCCAGTGTTTCCGCGTCCAGAGAGAAAGAACCTTCTCCGGGACCAGCCTCGCCGTCACTTACCGTCATATAGCCGGAATAGACATAGCCGACTTTCTCCGGCAGGATGACCTTCAGCCAGTCGCCGTCCGTGCCGATCACCTTCACGGTCGTTCCGTTGGGAAGCTGGGTGAAGGCGGTGTAGTCCATTCCCGCACCCGTGCGGACATTCAGAGTGCCGCCGTTAGTTGTGACCGTGCCGGTCTGCCCGGTATTATTTTCTGCTGCGCTGAACTGGATACCATCATCGGTGACGGATACCGTGACCTGGCTGCCTGCCAGAGCGGAAAGCAGATCAGAAACATCCCCGGCCGTTTCCTGTTCAGCCACGGGCTCCGTGGTTTCCTCGCCGCCGCTTGCAAAGGCGGTGACAGAAAAAGCGGCAGTGCTGAGCACTACCGCCAAAAGAGCCGATACCATTTTTGTCATAAAGTTATGTTTCATCCTCGTATCCCTCCGTTTCTTCATTCTCGGTGCTGGCTTCCTGCAGCATACCTTCCGGCAGGGAGATCATACCGCTGGCATAGGCTTTCAGGAAGGCGGTCAGTTCCTTGTTATCCATCTTCACGGCTTTCACCATGCGGACGATTTCCAGATTTTCTTCCTCCGCAAGCTGGGTCTCCAGCGCACGAAGGCGTTTCTGCTGCTCCGCGATCTTTTCTTTGGTTTTCGCAATGTCATTGCGGATCTTCTGTGTCGTTGCCATAAATCAAATTACCTCCATATCGTTTTTTAGTTGTAGGGCGGTCGCCCGAAAGCGTAAAAGTGGGATTGCCAGTAGCTTGTGTTGATATCTGCATACTGGATGGGGTCGCCGCAGTGCAGCATTTTTCCGCCGCCCACATAGATACCCACATGGGAAACACCCGGTGTATCGTAAGTGCCGACGAAAAAGATCAGGTCGCCGGGTCTTGCGTTGGCAGAGGATACCGGGGTGGAAATATTGTAGAGTCCTTGGGCTCCCAGCCTGCCCGTATTGCAGACACCGCTTTGCGTCAGCACCCAGGATACGAAGCCGGAGCAATCAAAAGAAGTGTTCGGATTGCTGCCGCCCCAGACATAGGGATAGCCGATGTACTTTTCCGCCTCGGTAATGAGCGCTGCAAAGGTTTCATCTTCCAGTGCGGAAGGCGGAATATCATAGGTGGTGGGTGGTTTGGTGTACTTGTCTACATAGCCGGAGCCTGGGAACAAATCTTCCCGGTTTCCCAGCGTTGCCATATAGACCGCATACAGGGAAAGCGTTTCTTCGTCCATGATGTAGACCGGCACATGGGATAGGTCGAAGTTTTCCAGCTTCACCTTGCAGATATAGTAGTTGTATGGTACTTCCACGTCATAGTCGTTTCCTTCGCTGTCTGTCCGTGTCTCCGTCCGATAGCGCACCTCCACTTCCACGGTCTGCGTCAGGATGTACTGCTTTTCAAAGAGCATTTGCAGCTCCGCCTGAACCTCATCGATGGTGAACACCCCTTCATGGAACGCCGTGAGAATGGAGATCAGCACATAAGGGTCATGCTCGATCTCATCCAGATCAAAACGGTATTCGTCATATCCGGGGTGCAGAGCCTCATAGTGGTCCAGCTTATATTGAAGTTCCTGTTCCAGTTCGCAGTAGGCCGCCTCTGCAGCCAGCATATCCGTGTCCTCGGAGAGATAAGAGGAAGTAAATACGCTACCTATGCCGGAGCCCGCCATCATGGAACAGGAAGATACCCCGCCAAACAGCAGGGCAACACAGGCACCAATGCCGATCACCAATAGCACCGCCCGGCTATGGTGCTTGATGTAGAAGAAAGTTTCCTTGAAGGCGTCCTTTGCTTTCTGTGCCGCACTTTTCGCCGTGGCCGCTGTGTTCTTTGCGGTTTTCTCTGCCTGTCGCAGCTCCTTTGCATAGTTCCGCTTGATCCGCTGTTTCTGCAGAAAGCGGGATACCGGGTTAGAAGCTGCCAATGCAGGATCATCATGCAGTGCCTTTTGGTAAAGGTAGTCGGCGTTTGCCTTAAAAGAAGCCTGCTCTGCCTTCGCCGCGTCACGCCAGGGCTTTGTGCGGTGATGGTGGACGGCGGCACGGACTTTGCCTTTTCCGTAGGCAAGCCCGCGTTCCGTCAGCACCTCGCCCTTGTGTCCAGCCTCAACACCCACATTTTCCTGTTCCACCTCATGCACCTTCGCATGGACGGCGTGGACGATCTCATGGACCGGCCGGGAAAGCGGATTGTGCCGCAGGCGTCCGTTGGGGCGTTTCTCCACTTCTTCAAAGTGAAGCTGCGTTTTGCCTTTTCCGGCTGTCTCGTCAAAAACACGCTCGGTACGGAGAACTTTCTTTGTGGGGATAGCGGCCTTTGCCGCGTCCAGCCTGTCCGCCGCACGGTCGGAATGGTCGATGTACTTTCCAAGTGTGGGATCGGCGCGTTCTTCCTCGGTGAATTGCAGACGGGAGGACGGGTGCTGCCTTGCAGCAGAACCATCCCGCACCGCCTGGGTGTCAGCCTTTTCCGCCGTTCGTGCGCTTTTCTTCTCATGGTGTTCCGCCGCACGCAGGGCAAGGTCAGCCGCAGCGCCAGCGGATTCTTCCGAAGAAACAGACAGCTCCGTTTCCGGCTCTCGGCTGCTGATATGTTTCACCTCGCCCGTGGCAAGGTTTTCCGATACCGCACCGTCACGGGTCATTTTCTGCGTGATCTTATCGGTCGCTTTCAGTTCCCTCATAGGCAGTCACCTTCCTTTCCATAGGGGCAGAAGTCACCGCAGGTGCCATTCTCGATCATGGCGATATAGCGGAAAATGGGATAGGCCTGGGGCGGGCAGACCGCATTTCCCAATGTTTTCAGCCGTAGCGCCCGGTCATCCATGCGCTCGGTCATGCGGGGGATTCCTTCCGGTTCGGCGGCCCAGAGGATACGTCCGTCCATCCTTTCGGGAAGCCCATGAGCCATTCCACCCAATCCGGATTCAGCGCCGCCGTTTCGGACACCGGCCGCTCCTGGGAGATGATCTGCGCCGACAGGTTCCCGTCCTTCTTCGCCGGATTGAAGGCCGACGGCTTCAAGGTCGAGCGGAAACCGTCCGACGCCACCGGGGTCAGATAGAATACCGCCGCCGACAGGCTGAGGCTCCAGATCGCCCCGTTTCGGTTCCTCTTGCGGAATATCCCATTGTCCGACAGGAACACATCCAGGCTTGCCGCATCCCTGGCGGTGTTGTTGTCGGAGGCAAGGGGTGTGGGAAACATCAGCCGCGACGATAAAAGTTCGCTGGCGCTCATGCCATGCGCCGACACCGCAAGCCGGAAATACGAATGGGAGAACAGCGTATCCCGCTTTTGCCAGGTCAAAGATCGTTTTGTCGAGCCCCATATTGATGAAGCCAGCAACATTTTCCCCAAGCACCCAACGGGGCCGCAACTCGGTAATAATGCGGCACATTTCCGGCCACAGGTAGCGTTCATCCGCAAAGCCCTTCCGTTTTCCGGCGGTGGAGAAGGGCTGACAGGGAAAGCCGCCTGAGATAACGGTAACTGTTTCAAGTCCTGTTTTTTCAAAAAACGCCTCCTTCGTAAAAGTAGTAATATCCCGGAACCTGGGAACATCCGGCCATCGTGCGGAGAGGACGGAGTGCGGAAAATCCGCCCACTCGCACTGGCAGACAGTTTCAAACCCGGCAGCCTCCGCCGCCAGGTCCAGACCGCCAATGCCGGAAAACAGGCTCACATGGGTCAGGTTATTCATGGAGCATCCGCTCCCGGATGGATTTCTCCATTGTATCGTAGGCCCAGGGCGTATCATCCGTGGGTAGACCCCAACGCCTGCAAAGGCGCTTCATCCTGCGCTCATAGCCGGACACGCTTTTCTGGATTTTCAAAAGTGCCTTTTCGTCCGCAGCCTCCGCCAGTCTGCGGGTCAAACTGAAATGATAACAATAGAGATCATACAAATCACCGATCAGAAGCCGAAAACTTCCGCTACCAATCACATATTTTTCATCATTCATGCGCCGCGCCTCCTTTCCCGGTTTCACCAAGTTTTGTTGTCATAATGCTGTAAAGTTCATTGTCCTTCGGGAAGTCATCCACAAAAGGCAGGATCACATTGCCGAAGAAGATCAGCCCCTCGCCGGGGCCTGCGTTGCTGATATGCGCCGCCTGCTGGTTGGAGATATTCAGACGCTCACAGAGGATTTTCCTGTCTCCGCTGGCCTGGTTCAGAAGGTACACAAAATCGCTGTTTTCAAAGATGTTCTCGATCTCCGGGGAGGAAAGCAGGTCCTTGATGTTCTGCGTGATCCCCGTGGGGATACCGCCCCATTTGCGAAAGCGTTTCCAAATCTCCACGCTCCAGGAACCAACTTCACCGCGCAGAAGAAGGTGGAACTCGTCCACGAAGTACCAGGTGGATTTGCCCTGATCCCGGTTCTGGGAAACACGGTTCCACACCTGATCCTGGATCACCAGCATACCCAGGCTTTTGAGCTGCTTTCCCAGCTCCTTGATATCAAAGCAGACAATACGGTTGTTGATATCCACATTGGTACGGTGGTTAAAAACATTCAGGCTGCCATGCACATACAGTTCCAACGCTGCCGCGATCCGCTGCGCCTCCGGCTCCGGCTGCCGTTTGATCTCGTCATACAAATCTTCCAGCAGCGGCATATTCTCCGGGCGGGGGTCTGCGATATAGGGGCGGTACACGATCCGCACAGCACGGTCAATGACCGTCTTTTCCACCGGCTCCAGACCGTTCCGTCCGCCTGCCGCCAGTTCGCAGAACGACAGGATAAAATCTGATTTCAGCGCCAGCGGGTTATCATCCTCACTGTAATTGAGATTGATATCCATAGGGTTCACATACTGCGTGCTGGTAGGTGAGATTTTGATGACCTGTCCTTCCAGACGGTTCACCAGCGGAAAATATTCCGCCTCCGGGTCGCAGATCAGGATATCGTCCTTTGTGTTCAGGAACACACCCACGATGGAACGCTTTGCGGAAAAACTCTTGCCGCTGCCGGGCGTACCTAAGATCATGCCGTTGGGCGTTTTCAGCTTTTTGCGGTCAGCAAGGATCATATTGCCGGAAGTGGCATTGAGCCCGTAGTAAAGAGCTTCGCCGCCGTGGAAAATCTCCTGTGTGGTGAAGGGAACGAACACCGCCACCGCCGAAGTGGTAAGCCCGCGCTGTATCTTAATGCGGTTGACACCCAGGGGCAGAGCCGACACGAAGCCGTCCTCCTGCTGAAAGTCCAGCCGCACCAGGGAGCAGTTATATTTCTGCGCCACGCTTGCCGCACGGAGCAGGTCATTCTCCAGCTTTTGCCCGCTGTCCGCAAAGTTCACCACCAGGAAGGTCATCAGGAACATTCGCTCATTTCTGCTTTGCAGGTCACGGAGGATGTTCTTTGCCTCGCCTGCGTAGGTGGCAAGATCGGTGGGGATGATATCCATATCGAAACCTTCCCGCACTGCCTTTTTCTGTGCGTCGATCTTCATACTGTCAATGTCAGTGATCTTCCGCTTGACCGTTTTGATCGCCTCGTTCTGGTCCATGCTGCGGATATGGAGGCTGACAAGCAGCCCGCTGTCCGTATCCAGCAGCTCGGTGAGCATACGGTCATCCATTTCCGGTGCGCTGATCTGCAGAAAGGACACGGCACAGAATTTATCCGCCATCGTGAACTTCCGTGCTTCACCGAAGCGGAAGGAAGATGGTGCGATAAAATCCTGAACCGACAGGCCGGAAGGGGCAAGCCAGCTCCATTCAAAGGCAAACCGTTCCCCGTCCGGGTGTAGGATGCCGTGGAGCGTTTCCAGCCACTCCTTGCCGCCAAGCTCCTTTGCCAGAGCACCCATGACCTTGAAATGGTTGAGGGCATCCATGACGATCCGGGAAAATCGTGCCCGTGCGGTTTTGCTGTCCCGTGCCTCAATGGTGAGGGTCAGATACTTTGTTTTGATAAGACCGTTGTTGCCCCGTTCAAGCTGCTTGCGGAGCATTTGCGTGTAAAGCTCACGGATATGGTCGAAGTGATCTCCCTGCGCTGCGATCTCGATACGCTTCACAAAATCCTCCCGGTTCATGCGGCGGCTCACAAGGGAGAGCTGCATCCCGATAGAAGCGTCATGGGCGTTATACATATCGCAGAGGGCTTCAAAGATCGCCGTCTGGTCGTCAGGCTTTGCAAGCTGATAATTCACATCCTCGAACTCGATACACTTCGACCAAGTGTGATCGTCCAGCTTGCACAGGCCGTCCGGGTACATCTGGCGGAACGGTAAAGTGTCCTGTGCGGAATGTACCTTGCCGTCGCCTCTGGCAGTTTCCAGGATACGGCTGATCTCACGCTTTTCTGCGGCGGTCAGCTTTACCGCGGGTTTTGCCGCCTGTTGTGCCTGTGGCTTTGGCTTTCGCTTTCTGAACAATGGCTTTCACCTCCTTTTCCGCCTGAGCCTGACGCTCCAGGGCTGCATAGAAATTGTTTGTCTGGTAAGGCCGTTCTTTCATCCGCAGGAACATACAGCGGATGATCTGTCCGGCCACCACCTCAAGAGGTTGGCCGTGCCGCTCATACATGGCGAGCAGAAAGAACGGGAGCATGACGATAATCATGCAGAACGCGGCGGCACTGTTGCTGGCCGTGCGTCTGAGCAAAAAGAAAAGCGGTACTCCGATGAGTGCCGCCGCTCCGAAACATATAAGCTGCCGTTTGGTAAGCCCAAACAGCACTTTGGATTTTACTTTCGTCAAATCCTTTGGAATGGTTACATACGCCAATTTATCAAGCCTCCTTAATGCGCTCCGAACAGGCTCTTAGAGAGGCTGCCGGTCTTGAACAGGGCGAAGCACAGCAGGACCGTGTAGCCCATGCAGGCCCATATCGCGCCTGAGATATTTCCGTCCGTGGCGATACTCTGTACCAAAACAGAGTAGATTCCCACGCACACCATGATTAGAAATGCCTGGAACGCCAATGCAAATAGGGATTTCAAGTAGTTCTGTCCTGTATGGCTCCAATCCCGGTTCGTCATAGTGGCAAGCGGAATTGGTCCAACGGAAGTTGTCAAATACACCTCGATCATGCGGCCGTAGATGACAAGCATGATACAGATGGAAAGGGCGTTCATGGTAAGCCCCACGAAAAGGGACTGGAACCACAGCCCGAACAGTTCTCCCGTGCCCAGGGCTTCAAGCTGCGCCTCCATATCCGTGATGACACTGCTGATATCAATGGAGGTATTTCCGATGATGACGCCTGCGCTGCTGTTCACAACGCTTTGCCCCACATCAAAGATACCCATGACGATATTCCATGTGTTCGTCACAATGAGAACGGCACAGAAGGTCTTGAAAATCCACTTGAAGAACATCCAGGTATCTACATCGTGCAGATTGTTTTTCTCTGTCACAAGCTGGATCAGCTCATAACACATTACGAATGTCAGGATAACCCCGGCGATTGGAACGATCACCGTTTCAGAGAGGTTTCGGATCATAGAAAAGACGCCGCTGTTCCATGCCAGCGGCGTCTGTCCCACTTCACCGGCGATCTCGCCTACTTTGGTATTGACCGTATCGAACATGCCCGACAGGTTTCCCGTGATCCCCTCAATGAGCAGCCCTCGGAGCCATTCATCGAGTTTGTCGAGTATGCCGCCCATAAGCGATCACCGCCAGACGATCAACCGAACAGGCCGGAGAGCAGAGGTACAAGGGTGATGCCGATGAGGGCGACACCGCCGCCCGCCATCGAGCAGAGTTTTACACCTAATTGGGGATAAAACAGCTTATGAGTGGCGGTGGCATCATCATTGTGGCACAGACGGTAATTCCACAGCTTACCACACTGTTCTCATAATTTATGGGCGGGATTATTGATAAGATTACTGAATTCATAAAGGAACTGTTGCAGGGATGGGTGCTGACCAATTTTGAAACCATGTTTACCGATGTTAATGACAAGGTAGGCACGATTGCAGGGGAGGTCAGCAAAACTCCCAGCACTTGGAACTCCGGTATTTTTGATATGATAAAAACCCTGTCCGACAACGTGATGATTCCCATAGCGGGAATGATCATCAGTTTTGTACTCGTCTATGAGCTTATTTCCATGGTCATTGACAAAAATAACCTGCATGACTTCAATACAGCCATTTTTATCCGCAATGATCCAGTGGAGACTTGCGGCAGGCATCTGGGGACTAAAAGGTGTTCCGACAAGATTCATGCGGGCAAGCGCTTCGCGGACCTCCGGAATAGTTGCGCACCGGCTTAAGATCCAGGGGATAAATTCAAACTGGGCAACATTCTGCATTCCATCCACCGGCTCTGCATAGGCGGCGTTTCCGACAAAGTTAAGTCCTGCCATGCCGAGTCCCTTTTCGTTCATGGCATCATAATACAGAGGATAATTGTCTGCAACGTGCGCCATGCCGATGATGGCATAGTGGGATGCAAGTGCACCCATATGGCGGAACGGGATCGGGTAATTGCGGGGAGTGATCGTGATCTCCTCGCCGTAGGAAAATTCGTAGTCTAAGGTCCTTCCAAAATAAAAGCCTTTTGTCTTGTAAGTTGCTGCTGTACACATAAGACAGGAACCTCCTTAAAAATAGTAAATTTGCGGAGCGTTTATCTCATTCGGAGACCTGACTCCCACGGAGACAAATTTGCTGTTACTCACCACCTGAAAGAGGCGGGAATCTTCTCGACTGAGATAAATACGGATATAGTTTCTTCTGCATAAAAAAGATTATACCGCATTTTTTTGAAAAATTCATTAAAAAAGAGCTTTACAAAAACACTTTAGTATGGTAACATGATAGCACGATGAAAACAGAGAGGTGAAACCGGACAGAAAAATGCGGCCGGTTTTCGGATATGACAAAAAGCTGGTCCGGGCAGCCGGATCACGGACAGATAAGAGGAGGAAATAATGATGAAAAAGAGATTATTAAGCGCAGTTATGGCATCCGCAATGGTACTTTCCCTCGCAGCATGCGGCGGAGCAAAGACAGAGACGACAGCAGCAGAGACAACTGCCGAGAAAAAAGAGGAGACAACAACAGCAGGTACGACAGCTGCGGAGACGGCAGAAGCAGCAGGAGGCACACTGATCGTCGGCTTCGATCAGGATTTCCCGCCAATGGGATTTGTTGGTGGCAACGGCGAATACACAGGCTTTGACCTTGATCTCGCGAAAGAGGTCGCAAGCCGTCTCGGCCTCGAATACAGGGCACAGCCGATCGCCTGGGACTCCAAGGATATGGAGCTTGAATCCGGCAACATCGACTGTATCTGGAACGGATTTACGATCACAGGCCGCGAGGATGATTATACCTGGACTACACCGTATATGGCAAACAAGCAGGTATTCGTTGTAGCAAACGATTCCGATATCAAGAGTCAGGCTGACCTTGCGGGAAAAGTCGTGGAAGTGCAGGCCGATTCCTCCGCAGAGGCTGCGTTGAAGGAAAATCAGGATCTCGCAAATACATTCGGCCAGCTTTTAACGACACCGGATTATAATACCGCATTCATGGATCTCGAACAGGGCGCGGTTGATGCAGTCGCAATGGACGTGATTGTTGCAGGCTACCAGATCAAGCAGAGAAATGCAGATTTTAAGATCCTTGACGATTCCCTCTCCGAGGAAGAATATGGCGTTGGCTTTAAGAAGGGCAACACAGAGTTAAGAGATAAAGTACAGGGAGCGTTAGAGGAGATGGCTGCCGACGGCACATTAGCAAAGATCTCTGATGAATGGTTCGGCGAGGACGTTACGACGATCGGAAAGTAAGCGCGTGTCGGAGTTGTAGAAATCTTGCGGGATACGGAAATGCTGTTTGACAGACATTCCCATATCGGCTAAAATAGTAAAAGAATTTTGATTACGGGAACCGGAAAACAGTTCCCGTAATTTGTGTTATTTATCTCAGTCGAGAAGACTCCCACCTCTTTAGGTGGCGAATAATAGCAAATTTGTCTCAGTGGGAGTTGGGTCTCACGGACGTTCGACTTGATTCATAGGAAAGGAGGGGAAGAAAGATGGACTGGTCTCCGATATGGATATCGATGAAAACAGCAACGCTGTCGATCATTAGTACGTTTTTTCTGGGAGTCTGGATGGCGCGGCTGGTGGTATCGGCACGCTCTGAGAAAGTGAAAATGGTGCTGGACGGCATCCTGACGCTTCCGATGGTCCTGCCGCCGACGGTAGCAGGCTTCTTCCTGCTGATGATTTTTGGTGTAAAACGACCGCTCGGACAGCTGTTTCTGGAATTGTTTGGCGTCAAGATTGTATTTTCATGGGTGGCAACGGTGATCGCGGCGGTGGCGATCTCATTTCCGCTTATGTACCGGGCAGCGCGCGGCGCGTTTGAACAGGTCGATGTGACGATTATCTATGCGGCTCGGACGCTGGGATTTTCCGAAAGCCGTATTTTCTGGAAGGTGATTCTGCCGTCGGCGATGCCGGGCGTCCTCAGCGGCGCGATCCTTGCCTTTGCGAGAGGACTGGGCGAGTTCGGTGCGACCGCGATGCTGGCGGGCAATATCGCCGGAAAGACGCAGACACTGCCGCTTGCCATCTATTCACAGGTGGCGGCTGGAAAAATGTCGATGGCATACCAGTATGTGTGGATCATCGTGGTGATTTCCTTCCTGGTCGTCGTGCTGATGAATGTGCTGTCGCGGCGGGATATGCGCGGACGCAGCAATCATAAAAAGAAAGATAACAGTGTGGAAGCGGGCGGTCAGGATGCAAAGGTTTCGGTGGAACTGTTTGCGGACGGGGAAGCGGATGCACAGAAGGGAGGCGCGCGATGAGCCTGCAGGCGGCAATCAAAAAGAGATTTTCCGGCTTTTCGCTGGACGTATCGCTTAATACCGATGGCGGCGTCATGGGCATTCTCGGCGCTTCCGGAAGCGGCAAGAGCATGACGCTCAAGTGTATCGCCGGAATTGAGACGCCGGACGAAGGGCGGATCGTGTTAAACGGCAGGGTGCTCTTTGATTCGGAAAAGCACATCAACCTGCCGCCGCAGAAGCGGAAAGTCGGTTATTTATTCCAAAATTATGCATTGTTTCCGAATATGACCGTAGAAACCAACATTGCAGCGGGGCTTTCGGGCAGCAAGGAGGAAAAACAGGAGGCAGTTGCCCGCATGATCCGTCTCTTTAAATTAGAAGGGCTTGAAAAAAGGTATCCGTCCCAGCTTTCCGGCGGACAGCAGCAGCGTGTGGCGCTGGCGCGCATTCTCGTCTATGAGCCGGATGTGATCATGCTGGATGAACCATTTTCGGCGCTTGATTATTATCTGAAGGAACAACTGCAGTTCCAGGTGCGCGAGGTACTCCGCGGGTACACGGGCGATGTGCTGATGGTCAGCCACAGCCGGGACGAGGTCTATCGGTTCTGCGAGAAGAGCATCATCTTAAACCGCGGACAGGTGGCGATGAAGGGAGAGACGCGGGCGATTTTCCAGAAACCGGAAAATGTCACTGCGGCACGCCTGACAGGCTGTAAAAACTTCAGCCGGATCCGGCGGATCGGCGAATATGAGGTGGAGGCGCTCGACTGGGGACTCACGTTTCAGACCGAAGAAGCGGTTGCCGCGGAGCATGCCTATATCGGCATCCGGGCGCATCAGTTTTATCCGGCGCGCGGCAGTGCGAATGAATTTACGTGCGAGTGGGGGGACACACTCTGCCAGCCATTTGAGTGGGATGTTTTGCTGCGTCCGGTGGAAAATGCAGGGGCAGCGGGTGACAAAGAAAATGCACTGGAACGCGAGGTGATCTGGTGGAAGGTAGACTATAAGCAGAGTGATTCACTAAACCAGTATCAGCGCGGAGACCGCGTCCGGCTGGGAATTGCACCGGGAGATATCATGCTTTTAAAAGAAGGCTAGAATGATAGAAAAGGGGATATGTATGGCAGATGGGAAAACAGGCGCGATCATCCTGGCGGCAGGGCGGTCGGCGCACATGGAAGAATTAAAGCCGATGCTCCGGATGGGGCAGACCACGATGATACAGAGGGAGATCGACACGATCCGGCAGGCGGGGATCTCGCCGATCGTCGTCGTGACCGGGTATCAGGCAGATGTGCTGGAACGTCATATTTCACACCGTGGTGCGGTCTGTATCCGAAACAAGCGGTATGAGACATCGCAGATGTACGGCTCAATCTGCATGGGACTGCGCCATATCCAGAAAAAAGCCGATCGGGTGCTGTTGTTCCCTGCCGACGTGCCGATGATCACGGCGGACACAATCGAGAAGATGGCGCAGGCGCCCGGAAGCATGGCAGTACCGGTCTGTCAGGGAAAAAAAGGACACCCGGTCATGCTGTCGAAGGAAGTGTTTGGACATATCTTAACGTACCGGGGTGGAAAAGGACTCCGCGGCGCAATGGATGCGTGGGGCGAAGGTGTCCGGGAGATCGAGGTTGAAGATCCGGGTGTTTTACTGGACACCAACACGAAAATGGACTACGAATCGCTGCTTGCCTACGAAAAAGACAGGCAGAAGCGCGGGGAGCTGGCATTTCGGGCGTCGATTTCGCTGAGCCGCGAGGAAGAATGCTTCAGCGCGCTGACGGCGGATTTTCTGGAGGCAGTTGCTGAGAGTGGTTCAATGCTCGGTGCCTGTCAGATCCGGGATATTTCTTACAGCAAGGGCTGGAAAATGCTCAAGATCGCGGAGGCGCAGCTGGGAATCCAGTTTTTAGAGCGCCAGATGGGCGGAAGCAAGGGCGGATTTTCTGTGCTGACGCCGGAGGGAAAGGTGTTTTTAGAAAAATTCCGCCGGATGGAAGCAGCAGTGCAGGCGGCAGCAGAAGCAGCGTTTGAGAAAATCTTTCTGGAGCCGGAAGAAGAGGAAAAGGAGGATACAGATGGAAGAGAAATTAACGCATTTTGATGAAAAGGGAAATGCGATCATGGTAGATGTAACCGAAAAGAAGATTACCAGCCGGACGGCGACGGCATCTGGCAAGATTCACGTCAATGAAGCAGTCATGAAGGCGGTTCTGGAGGGAACGGTTGCCAAGGGCGATGTGCTGGGGGTGGCGCGTGTGGCGGGAATCATGGCGGTGAAGCAGACCGCGCATCTGATCCCGATGTGCCACACACTTCTCATCACGAAATGCAGCGTGGATTTTGAGGTAGATGAAAAAGAGCTGACGATCAAGGCATTTTGTACTGCGAAGCTGGAAGGAAAGACCGGCGTCGAGATGGAGGCGCTGACCGGCGTCAGCGTGGCGCTTCTGACCATTTATGATATGTGCAAGGCGATCGACAAGCGGATGGAGATCGGAGAGATACATCTCGATGCAAAATCGGGAGGAAAGAGCGGGGAATTTGTGCGATGATAGACGGATACGGCAGAACGATCGACTACGTACGGATCTCCGTGACCGACCGATGCAACCTGCGCTGTGTGTACTGTATGCCGGAGGAAGGCGTCAGCAGCATTTCCCATGAAGAGATCCTGCGGTTTGGTGAGATCGAGCGGGTCTGCCAGATTCTGGCAGAGAACGGCATTCAGAAAATCAAGCTGACCGGCGGCGAACCGCTGGTGCGCCGGAGACTGCCGGAGTTAGCAGCAGCGTTAAAACAGATTCCGGGAATCAAGAGCCTGACGATCACGACGAACGGTGTTTTATTAGAAGAAATGTACGATGCGCTGGCGGATGCAGGGGTTGATTCAGTCACGATCAGCCTGGATACACTGGATGCGTCGGTGTACCGACAGCTCACACGCCGGGATGAGATCGAAGCGGTCAGACGCGGTCTTTGGACGGCGATCCAGAAAGGCAGGATGCAGATCAAGATAAACTGTGTGCCGGTGCTTGGGATCGAGGAGCAAAAGCTTTTAGAGGTGGCGGAACTGGCGAAAAACCATAATGTGCACGTGCGTTTCATCGAAATGATGCCGATCGGCATGGGGACGCAGTTTGCCTTTGTGAAAGAAGATGCGTTGAAGCATGCGCTGGAAGAGGCATTTGGAACCTTTACCCCGTGCGGGGACGTGGCAGGAAATGGCCCGTGCCATTATTTCGCAGTCCCTGGCTTTCAGGGACGGATCGGTTTTATCAGCGCGGTCAGCCATAAATTCTGTTCCGAATGCAATCGGATCCGGCTGACCTCAGAAGGATTCTTAAAGACCTGTCTCCAGTATGACAATGGGGTAGAATTAAAGACCATTCTGCGCGGCGGCGGTACCGATGAAGACCTGCGCCGGGCGATCGGACAGGCGCTTGCGGAAAAGCCGAAGGGACATAGTTTTGAGAAAAAGACGGAATTTACGGATCGGGAACACCGGGGAATGTCCCAGATAGGCGGATAAGCAGGGTGTTTGTGAGGATTATGATTATGGTTTCTGCGGTGAAAGTGTGAGCCGGCGGAATGTTACAAGTGAAATATCGTATATGAAATATGAAATCGGAAAATTTATGGATAAAGAAAAGGGGAAACAATCATGGGAAAAGTAATCGCAACGTGTACCAGTGAAATCAAAGGTGTTCAGAAGAAAAATGTCCATCAGGTCTGTCTTATCGAGGACTATGGAATCGAGGGTGACGCCCATGCGGGCAAATGGCACCGTCAGGTCAGCCTTCTTTCATATGACCGGATTCAGGAATTCCGCGCGCGCGGTGCAAAGGTCGAGGACGGCGCATTCGGCGAAAATCTGGTCGTGGAAGGAATCGATTTCAAGACGCTCCCGATCGGGACAAAATTTAAATGCAACGATGTCGTGCTGGAATTGACACAGATCGGAAAAGAATGCCACCATGGGTGTGCGATCTTCCAGGCGATGGGCGACTGCATCATGCCGCGCGAGGGCGTATTTACAAAGGTGCTGCACGGCGGCGTGATCAAAGAGGGAGATAATCTGGAGATTCTGGAAGAAGCGTAGGAAAGAGATCAAAGAGAGGTGGGAAAACAATGAGAGCAGCAATTATTACATCCAGTGACTCCGGGTACGCGGGAAAACGGGAGGACGTGAGTGGTCCGGTAATCGCAGAAATGGTGAGAGAGGCTGGTTATGAGGTGGTCTGGCAGAAGGTGCTGCCGGACGACCAGGCGATGTTGGAAGAGGCGATGAAGGAGATCTGCGATGAGGGAAAGGCCGATCTGCTCTTAACAACGGGCGGAACGGGATTTTCTCCGCGCGACGTGATGCCGGAGGCGACGCTGGCGGTCGCGGAACGGATGGTTCCGGGTATCCCGGAGGCGATGCGGGCATACAGCTTACAATTTACAAAGCGGACGATGTTAAGCCGGGCGGCAAGTGGGATCCGTAAACGCACGCTGATCGTCAACCTGCCGGGCAGTCCGAAGGCAGTGCGGGAGTGTCTGGAGTACATTCTGCCGCAGCTGGATCATGGATTAAAAATCCTTTTGGGGCTTGATGGGGAGTGTGCTAGAAAGTAGGGAAAGCAGCAAAAACGAAGATGGAAAAACAGATATAATATATAAGACGATGTATGCTAATAGCGAGGACTTTCAAGTCCTCGCTATTTCAACGATGGTCAGCTTATTTGGGGCAGAATGGAATGACCACAAGAAATCTACTCCATTCAGTCATGAATGTTCCGTTCAGGAATTACTTACTCGATGCGGAGCATCCGATAGCCGATTCCGATGTGTGTTTGTATGTATTGCTGCCCGTCTTTTCCGCGTTCCAGCTTTTTGCGCAGGGTCGCCATGAACACCCGCAGAGAAGCGATATCGTTTTCCCAACTGCTGCCCCAAATCTGCTGCGTGATATAGGTGTGTGTCAGAACCTTACCAACATTTTTGGAGAGCAGGCACAGCAGCTTGTATTCGATGGGTGTCAGGTGCAGCTCTGTGCCGTCAAGATATGCGCAGCCTGCCGCATAGTCGATTTTCAGCGCACCATTCGTAAAAATCGGAGAATCCTGCACGGAGTCTGTTTTCATCATCGACAGTCTCCGCTGCGTCACCCGCAGTCGTGCCAACAGTTCGTCCACGGAAAAAGGCTTCGTTAGATAATCATCCGCCCCAGCATCCAGTGCCCCGATTTTATCGGAATCCTCTGTTCTGGCGCTGATCACAATGATCGGCATATTCGACCACGACCGGATTTTTTGGATGACTTCTACGCCGTCCATATCCGGCAGCCCCAGATCAAGCAGTACAATGTCCGGGTTGTGAGACAGCGCTTCCATCACGGCACTTGCGCCGTTTTGCGCCGAAAGATACCTATATTCGTGAGTTTTTAGTGTCATCGTTATTAAATTTCGCACCGGGGTATCATCTTCTACAACGAGGATGAGCGGCTTATTCATTTAAGTTCACCTCACTAAGTGGTATTGTAAAGGAAAAGATGCAGCCATGCGGCGAATTGTCTTTCAACGTCATTTCACCATGATGTGCATGGACAATAGTTTGACAGAGCGTAAGTCCAAGTCCAAGACTTCGGCGGCTGTCGCCAATTGGATTGCCCCCAGTAAAGAACATTTCAAAAACACGTTCCTTCAGTTCATTCGGAATACCGGGACCGTTATCGCTGACACATATTTCAGCCATATTTTCTCGCGGGATTGCCGTGATCCGGATGTTCGAGCCAACTGGAGTATATTTGACTGCGTTATTCACCAGATTGATGAGCACCTGCATGATGAGTCCTGCGTCCATCCGTGCCAGCAACAGTACGTCTCCGCAATCTACTGCGATGTGATGTTCTGCCGCTCTTCGGTCAATATGCCTGAGTGCTTCCGATATGATGTCATCCACGACCTGATCAGAAAGGTGCAGCTTTACGCTGCCGTCTACAATTTTCGTAATGGAAAGCAAGTTCTCAACCAGTCCCGTCAGCCATTGCGCATCGTCATAAA
>ERZ834694.1621-NODE-1621-length-19000-cov-37.460491_pt1 | contig 19000 bp, 27 predicted proteins | sample MGYA00519691_ERZ834694 | MGnify/ENA primary metagenome ERZ834694 (study PRJEB31850, sample SAMEA3708758) | human gut metagenome | biome: human gut; feature: human-associated habitat; material: faeces | place: China | collected 2014 ... | reverse complement strand
GAGTGGGCATACCTCCCATCGCTCCTGTACTTTTCTTCTCCTTGCAACCTGTCAATATAGGCAGTGCAAGAAAGATATACATCAGTTTTTTCATATCTGTTAGGTTATATATTTTATAGATTGATTTTTATTCTCTCCAACCACCCCCTAAAGCCTTGTAGAGGGCTATCAGTTGCAAAAGCGAACTTCCTTGTGCCTGTACCAGCTGATTCTCATAAGATAACAGAGAACGTTGCGCATCGAGTACGTTTTGGAAAGGCGAGAGCCCCTGCTTGTACAATTCCAGTGAAAGTTTCAATGTCTCAATTCCTTGATTGCGTACTTCCCGCAGGGCTACAATCTGTTTGATTGAATTCCGGTAGCCATTCATAGCGTTGTCAGTCTCCTGTACGGCAGTCAAAACCGTCTGGTTAAACTGATTGATCGCTTCATCCAGTTGCGCTTTTGCCAGTCGGGTTGCGTTCACTAACTGTCCTCCGCTGAAAATAGTCCAGCTCAATGACGGAGCGATTTCATAAGTCATACTTTTACTTTACCATTGCCTTGTAGCCCTATTTATCGTACCTTTAACTCGCCACTCACTTCGCCCATTTAGCAGTCCCATTTATCGTACCTCTCACCCACAATCCATCTAGCATTATACACTATGTAATAATCATTCCTAATTTTACAAAAAGTACAATCTGTATTATTGACTTTATACGGATTGTAAAGTATAATATAATCATAGGGAGCGAAAGGCACGAATGATGCTCCTAAGCCGTGGTCAGGCGCGTGAAGCGTTACGGATAGGTTTGCGTGACTGCTAGCTCATTTCCTTTCGCCACCCTTAACATGGTAGAATTCTTTAAGAGTAACGGAAAACTGGTCATTGGACGTTAATGGGGTTGTGCCCATTTCTACCACCAAAGCCGACATTGTGTAGCAGAACTCTTAAAACCGTTAGGCTCATCCACCTAACCGGCAGTAGTATTCTTAAACGCATTAGTCGGAGAAACAGCCGCGCTAACACGCCTGTTAGTTTGATGGTTACATAGGTTTGTCATTTCTCCTACTCCGCCATCCAAAAGGACAGCACAAGATGTTCGCAATCTAAGTTAATTAGAACGCTAACTCTAAGCATAATGGTCGAGTCCTCGGCTAATATTAAATATGAAAGGAGTGTATTACAATGTCGATGTGGTGGGACTTAAAGAACACATTATCTTATAATGCGCTCTTTAATTTTGTAGTTGGTTCTCGTGGTTGTGGTAAAACTTATGGCTTTAAGAAATGGGCTGCTGAAGATTTTATCAAAAATGGGAACCAATTTATTTATATTCGCCGCTACAAAACTGAGATGAATAAGAAAGCCAAGGAGAATTTCTGGGCGGCAGTCGCTCATGAATTTCCTGACCATGAGTTAAAGGGAACTCCTGAAGGCGCTTATTATATAGATGGTAAACTTGCTGGTCAGACCAGATATATTTCATCGGCTAAATCCGAAGAACTCCCACTTGTCAACAAAATCTGCTTTGATGAATTTATCTCTATGGATGAAAGCCATCATGGTTATCTTAAAGATGAAGTAACGTTTTTCTGCGAACTATATGAAACTATTGCTCGTATGCGAAGAGTAGTTGTATTTTTCTTTGGCAACGCTGTTACATGGGCTAATCCCTATTTCACAGAGTTTGATATTAAAAAGCCGATTAACAAAAAGCAAATTGCAACAACTAGAGAGGGCTTAGTCTTAATTCAAATTGCTAACAATGAAGAATACATTGAAGCAAAAGAGAAAACTGACTTTGGCCGCTTAATGAAAGGCAGCAAGTTTGGTAAATATGCAGTTCACAATGAATTCTATCTAGATAGTGTAGTTGGCATTGCTAAGAAATCTCCTGAAGCTAAATATCAATTTGGTTTTAAGATTCATGATGATTATTTAGGTTTGTGGGTAGACTTCTCTACTGGTAAATGTTATCTTTCCAGAAAATACAGTCCAGGTAGCGGCGTGATTTATGCATTGACAAATGATGACCATGATTATAATACCATTTTGATTGCACGCACTCCACGCCCTAACTGGTTACTATATATAATTAAGCAATATCGGTTGGGAGGTTTGTACTGTGAAGATGAAATAATTAGGCGATACCTGATGGACATTTTGAAGATTGTAGGTGTATAATGTTAGGAGTTGAGTTTATGCTCTTTGTCATTGTTCTTGGGTTTATCGCATTTGACATTCTTACAGGGCTGATTAAAGCAAAGCACGATGGTTCTTACAATTCATCTATCATGCGTGAGGGTGGTTATCACAAGTGCATGGAGATTCTTGCTATTGTAGGCTCTTATGGTATTGAATACGCTATGCTATATGTTGACCTTGGAATTCAAATTCCACTTGTAGGCGCTGTGGTCACTTATATTTGCATCATGGAATTTATCAGCATTATGGAGAATATGTGTGCTGTAAATCCTGAACTTTCTGCTCTGTTTAAGCCTTATCTAGAAAAACTAAAAGGAGATGAAGAAAATGAGGAAATCAAACGGTGATGTTCTTTTTTGCTGGCCTTTAGAGAAGCATATTATCACAGCTGGTTGGACTTATAATAACGGTTCTGCACATCATGCTATTGACCTGCGTGCTGCTCCATCTACACCCGTTTATGCAGCCGAGGATGGTGTCGTAAATCAGGTACAGAGCTGGGATGGTAGAACTAAAACTGGGATGCAGTCCTATGGCAACATGGTTAGAATTAGGCATAACAATTATAATGGTTCTAAGCTTGAAACGCGCTATGCACACCTTAAAGAGTGTTTCGTCAAAAACGGTCAACACGTTTATGAGGGTCAGCTTATTGGGTATTCTGGCGCAACTGGTAATTGCTATGGTGCACACCTTCATTTTGAAGTAATTTATCATGATTGTCGTGTTAATCCTTTGAACTGGCTTGACAGTAATTTTATTTGTGCAACCTCTAATGTTATGAAACATCTTGGTAGTTATACTTCTGTCCCCAGAGAATCTACTAAAGGTGATTTTATTAAGATTCACGCAACCGGCGTTGATATGCAAGCAATTATTGCCCTCTGTGAGAATCTTAAACTTACTTATGAACGGAGTAATAAATAATGAAAACACGTGACGAAATTTCTGTAATGCTCGGTGGTTTTGTAGATGCTAAACCTGATGAACAAGGAACTCTGATTGCTGGCGTTTTAGATGAATTTGATGAATGTCGCAATGAAGCAGAACAGTTTACCAATGGTTGCCCTGAAGGTTCATCTAATTGGCGTGAAGCTTATGATAATTTGCGCAAAGATTATGTCCGTTCTTTTCTGAATCAGGATAAACAGGAAGAGGACAAATACCGGGAGCTTGACAATAAAGGTATTACAGTTGATGAAGCTGCACAAGCTTTTGTAAAACAGATGTTTGGGAGAAAATAATATGTATTTATTGTGCGTTTTCTGCTCAAAATATTAAGTGAGATGATTTAATGTCAAGACCATTTAGTTATAGTGACCAGAATTTTACTGTTATCGGCAATATATTGTTTGTTCATATTACTGATATGGCAGAGCGCGAAATTAATGAACCCATTGTCGAAGTGCCATATGAGATTTATAAGCGTCTATATGTACATTCAAATAATTGTAGGGTTTCTATTTTTGGTGATGGTGCATCTAGTACTAGTGTGAATATTGGTATAGATAATAATAGGTTTATTTATTTTGTTTCCAAAAGACCACGCAGTTCTACTCGAAGAATGTATTGTACATGGTATTTATTAAAAGATGCGTGAGGCGAATTATTATGGCTTATTCTTTCCACAACCAGAATATGAGTACCCTATCTAATGTTCTGGTTATCCATACCGCTCTTGATAAGGACAAAATTTCCGATACTACTGCATTTACAATTCCCAGTGAAGTAATGGCTCGTGTTATGAAAACTGACTATGGTAAATTTGTAGTTACCAATTCTATTCCTTGTCTTCGTGTAGTTCTTGCAGATGGCACCATTTCTAGTGCTACTGTCACTTCCGCTGGTGTTGTAACTCTAACCGCTGCCGCTAAAGGCAAACTTATCATTGATGGTACTCTTGACATTGAGTGCAACTATTAAGAAAGGATGATTCTATAATGGCTACTTCTGCTGCTGTTGGTATTATTCAGGCTGTATTTGGTAGTGATGCTACTTTTGGTGGCGCTCCTCAGATTGAAAACACTACTGAATCTATTAAATCCGCATGGACGTTTATCAATTCTTACGAACCCCGTTTAAACTATTTCTGTAATGCTCTGGTTGACCGTATTGGCCTGACAGTTATGCGTTACATTTCTTTTGAAGACCCTTGGCAGGTTTTTGATAAGGGTGTTCTGGGTACTGGCGCTACTGTTCAGGAAATTTATGTAATGATGCAGAAAGCAACCCCTTACTTCTCTGCTGACCGCGCTACTAACGATGAAGTTATGAAAGCTGAATTTGGTAGCGACCCTGCTGAGGTTTATACTGCTTACCATGCTGTGAACTCTCGTATTAAGTACAAGGTAACTGTCAACCGTGAAGCACTGGAAACTGCTTTCATGAGTGAAGCTAACCTGTCTGCCTTTGTACAGAACATCATCGACCAGATTTATAAGCCCGCTGAACTGGATGCTTTTATCATGAAGAAGTACCTGCTGTATCAGCTGGTAAAGAACAATAAGCTCAAGAAGGTAACTGTTGCTGCTGTTACTGATGAAGCTTCCGGTAAGACCCTGGTTAAGAAGTTCCGCCAGATTTATGGCAAGATGAAGTTTATTTCTAAGGAATATAACGCTGCTGGTATTCCTATGAATACTCCGGCTGAACGTCTGTACACCATTGTTCCTGTTGACATTTCTGCTTCTATTGATGTTGATGTTCTGGCAAGCGCATTTAACATGGATAAGGCAGACTTTATGGGGCATCGTCTGGAAGTTGACAGTTTTGCTCTTAACGAGTATGAAGTGGAACGTCTGGAACACCTGCTTACTGGTAATGACCCCTCTGGTTCTGGTGCTGTTACCATTGCAACTGGTGGCGATAAGACCTATACTCACGTTGCGCCTGACGATGAAGATATGGCCGCTATTCAGGCGCTTATGGTTGACCGTGATTTCTTCCAGATTTATACTAAGCTGAACACCATGCGCGAAACTGACCTTGGCTCTACTCTGGATTGGAACTACTTCCACCATATCTGGCGTATCTATTCTGCATCTCCGTTTGCTAACGCTGTGCAGTTCACTACTAAAGCTTGATAATTGACATTTTCTTAAGCTAATAGGCTTTTCCTCCTAAGACGTGGGGCGCGCATACGATATCACGCGTTGCTTATATGGCAGTTTACAAACAATGTATCACTGACCAAAGCACAATCAGAGTTTCAGCAGGTTATCCACATTATCCTGACGGTTCAGTTCATGGTGGTATTGACACAGTACACACAAATCATCAATCTTATGCACCAATGGCAGGTACGGTTGAAACAGCCCATACTTGGCAAGGTGGTACGACTGGTAATGATTCTTGGGGCAACTACATTGTAGTTAAAATGAGCGATAATAACTATTGGCTTGCAGCTCATTTTGTTAGTCAGATTCATAGTGTTGGTGAAACAATTACTCGCGGTCAATATATTGGAGAGCAAGGACAAACAGGTAACGCCAGCGGTATTCATACGCACTGGGAATATTGGATAGGTGGTTATGGCACAGCTTATAGAACTGACCCCTCTGCTATTCTTGGTATTCCTAATGAAGTAGGCACATGGGATGTTGAATGGGATGCTACAAATCCACCAACACCACCCGGCCCCGGCCCTACTCCTACAGTTAAACGCAAACTTCCTATTTGGATGATGTGTAAACCACCCTACAGATTTTGAAAGGAGTGGAAAACGCAAATTGCCTAATATGCAACTTTATATCTGTAAGGGTATCCCTACAGATAAAACCTATAATCATGTGCTTAGGTTTCAGTCTGATTCTTCTCGTTTTGCTTATTTTACTTCCAAATCTGTTCTTCATCTTACCAATTATACCTATCAGCGGTTAGAGCATTATCTCTCTGTTGGTGTTAATGCTGAAACGATTGAACCGTGCAATTATATTGTATTTCAGAACGCTGACTTTTCTAATAAATGGTATTATGCCTTTATTGATAGGGTAGAATATGTTGCAAACGAAACCAGTAGAATTTATTTTACGGTTGACGTTATGCAAACTTGGTTTAATCAGGTAACGTTACAGCCTTGTTTTATTGAACGTTCTCATACAAATACTGATGAAATTGGCGATAATATCATCAATGATGAACTGGATACAGGCCCATATATTGACGATATTCAGCAGTACATTGACTTTGATAAGCGTATCTGTATTGTTACCACATTCGATAAACCTGAAAAAGATTCCGCTCCTGCATCTGGCTCTTTACGATTTGGTATCTATTCAGGCTGTAAAGAAAACTTTTTTACTACAGCAGAATCCGCTAACGCTTTTATTGCTAAGGCTGTAGAAGCAGGGCAAGCACCTGATGGCATTTTGGGAATTTATATGGTTCCCCTTACCTTTGATAGTGGTAAGTATGATAAGACTTTTGTAGTTCCTAATAATGTAGCTGGATATGTCCCTAAGAATAATAAACTTTTCACATATCCTTATTTTTATCTCCGCTATTATTCTACACAAGGCGATAATCATGTTTTTCGTTTTGAACTTGGAGATAGAAAGAAAAGTCTGCATATCGGATACAATATAATGTCAAATGCCGGACAGACTACAGCAATGTTTGCAGCAGAGGATTATAAGGGCTCTACTGGTTATAATCAGGAAGATGTGTTTGCAATTAGCAACTGGCCTACTTGTGCTTATAACACTGATATTTATAAGGTATATGTAGCACAGAACTCTAGTTCTATGGCCGTTGAAAATGCAGGTTTGGTAGCTGGTACAATGTTTGCTGGCATTAACCTGCTAACTGCTCCGGCAAAAGATGTTCAGGCCATGACTGGTAAACATCCTGCTCTTTTCCCTGAGAATACTTATGGAGCTATTGAAGGCTTAGCCAATCAAATGCTTAACATTGCTGACACACTTGCAAAACGTGATGATATGGACAGATTACCACCACAGAGCCATGGTTCTGTAAGTCCTTATTTCCGTTTTACTGATTCTGGTATTTTACCGACAAGGGATGCAAGTGCTCCATATGCTATGGCGAGTTATCATCATGTTACTAAAGAATTTGCAAAAGTTATTGATGATTACTGGTCTATGTTTGGCTATCCCATTCACCAAGTTCAGGTTCCTAACATTGATTCTCGTAGAAACTGGAATTATGTTAAAACGCAAAACTGTTGTTGCTTAGGTGATGTACCTGCGGAAGTTTCTACAATGATTAACGATATCTTTAATCGTGGTGTTACATTCTGGCATAATCCCGGACTTGTTGGTAATTATGAAGCAGACAATTCTATCTATAAACGTATTCCAGAAGTAGGTGAGTAAATGAGTAAACGTTCACAAAAACCGCAGCCACCTTGGATTGATTCCTATGACTTAACTAGAGCAACTTATTCTAACTGGTTTAATCGTCTTTATGATGTAGCACTTGCAAGATTCAAATGGGAAGGGCTCGAAGATTCTCCTTTTTTGGATGAACGATTTATTGAACAGTTCTTGTTCTGGCAACCTTTAATGGCTGGTTATCATGACCCTGTTATGGGTAACTTGATTCTTCCTGCTATGCCTAGTGATAACTTTGATATTATTGGTGATCCTAAATATGTGCGTGCCTATGGCTACAATTCTAACTATCAAAAAACTGGTCTTAGTAAAGAAAACTGTGCTTATCTCTGGTGTAATATGCGCCGCTCTCCTGATGTTATTATCATTAAACAGTTTGCACAACGTCTTACCAATATAGACAGAACGATTGACTTAAATCTTGCTGCACAGAAAACTCCACGAATTGCTTATGCAAATGAGAATACAAAACTTTCTGTACAGAATATGGTGTATCAGCAAGATAAGTATGACCCTTGGCTGTACGTTAAAGGCAATCCCTCTACTGATGATATTAAGAACATGATGGGTGTTCTTGATTTAGGCGTTCAATACATTGGCCTACAGCTAGAGCAGCAGAAAAAAGAGACTCTTGCGGAAGCTCTTACCTATTTAGGTATTGAAAGCAACTACAATATGAAAGCAGAGCGGCAGTTTACTACTGAAGTTCAGATGACCTTAGGTCAGGTAGAAGCAGACCGTCTTTCTCCATTGTACTCTCGTCAAAAATTCTGTAAGGATTATAACAGGCTCTTTAATACTAATATCTCCGTATCTATGCGTTCCCAGCTTGAATTAACTAAGATTATGGAAGGCCGAGAGGATGGTGGGGATAATGAGTAAGTACACAACTCAAGTGCGCTTTATCTGTGAATCAAAAGCAGGTATTGTTGAACCTTACACCAATGTTTCTTATTCAGAAATTATTGAGCGTGCGCGTCCTAAAATCTTTAATTTTAATTATCCTATTTGGAATGAGAATAAGCGAAAAGAGCTTGAAACCAATATTCTTAAGCATTTTTATACAAGTGAAATTGGTTCTGAAACCTTTGGCCTTTGGCAGCTGCGTCTTGATGACTGGATGAACAGCCATATGCCTTATTACAATCCTCTCTTTGAAGCACTTGATAAACAGTATGAAATGTTCTTAACTGATGACTTTTCCATTACCAGTGACGAAAATACTGAACATCATGATGTGAATACAGAGGATAGAACCAAGAACAGTAAGGTCAATATTGACGGAACCAATAATTCCAATTATACTTCCAATTCTAACAGCAATGGAGAGAATACCAATACTCACACTGATACTCCACAGGGTAGTCTTGATAATTTTCTTGCTGGTAAGTATATGTCGGATGCCGACCATAGTAAGGCAAGTTCTACCAATGATTTTAACTCTAATGCAAATTCCAGCAGTAATAGCAATACCACTCAGGATGATAAAAACAATACAAAAGAAAATCGTGATGGTAATGAACACCGTGTTCTTGACCATGTAGAAAAAGGTTATCGTGGCCGCTCTCTTGTATCTATTATGAACGATTATATGAAAGAAAATACAAATATCTATAATTGTTTATATAGAGATATGGAAGTTCTGTTTATGCGTTTATGGTAAAGAGGTGATTAGGTTTGAAGTACAATCCTTTGGACAAACTTTTCCGTTCTGTAATTCCTGTTGCCTATGACGATAGCATTAGTTACTATGATATGGTATCTAAGGTTATCGAGGTAATGCAACAGTATATTGAAACTAGTTCCATTAGTTATGCAGACCCTATTCAATGGGATATTACCAAACAGTATCCTCGCAACACAGTTGTTGTCACTGTCAACGGTGATGGATATTTGAGCACACAGCCTGTACCTATTGGCATTGATATTGACAATGAAGATTATTGGACTAAGATTGGCAATTTTTCTGAATTGTGGGGAAGTGTTAAACTTGCTATCACTCCTGTTGATGAAAAGCTGAAAACTACTGCAAGTGCTAATCGCAATATTAACGACCTTGTTTGGCTTAATAATGATTTGTGTGTTATTCTTAAGCCTATGGATGCAGGTACTCGATACATCGAAGGCACTAACTACGCTAAGACAAGTGTTGCTGAACGTTTGCATTATATTTTGTCGCTAAAAGTTGCCAAGTATAATGCAGATGATACTTCTATCTCTTTTGGGTTCTTTAATCCTAATAATGGTACAATCGTTACTGGTGGAGATATTCATATCTATGATGCTCCTGTGGAAACTATCAAAATTGTTGGTAAATAAGAGGTGCAACTATGGCTGAGCAATTTGTTTCGAAGTTTAATATTGGTGGTCAAACCATTGTGGTAAAAGATGCTAGTGCTCGTACTACTGCAAGTACTGCTAGTACTAACGCTACTAATGCTCTGAATAGAGTATCAGAGCTTGAAAAACTTTCTCGTGTCGAAGTTGGTTATGTAGCAGATACCGAAACTATTAGTATTACAACTGGAACTCATGACGTTACTTAATAGGGGGTTTCATCATGGCTTATGTAGACAAATTTAAAATTGACGATAACAGTTATGATATTAAAGACACTGAGGGGCGTACTGAAACGTCTAAGAAGATTGACAAAGACACTGTTGGCAATCTTGACCAGACAGTTAGTGGGAATATGAATCAGACTGCTGATGGGAATTTGATATTAAATGTTGGTGGCGCACTTAATATTAAGCAAGACGATTTCACGGTGTTTAATGCAAATGGCAGCAACATTGGAATTGGTACACCTGCCCGCAATATTCCTGTGTCTATTTCTGGAACCCCACAGTTCAAAACGCTAGACCCCACTAATATTGATGATAATTATAGCTATGTTACTATGCGCACTGGACTTAATAACGATAGCACTAAGTTCCTTGTAAGTCGCACTGGTAAAATTCCTAGTTTCGTTGAGCCATCCCCTGTTAGCATTGAAAAATACCAGACGCTGAAAAAAGATGGCACTGACGATATTACTGCTACCATTAACACTCACACTAAGAATGAACCTCTATTTATTCCTGCTGGTACTTATAAGGTTAGTGCTCCATTGCAGCTTAAGCATAGCCTGTATGGTGCTGGTTCTTCTCGTGACCCTGCGCGTGGCACTAGTGATACTATCTTACAGTATACTGCTAGTCCAACTGCTTTTGGTAGTCGGGGTGTTATTACTGTATCAGGTGATGACGTAACTGGCAATATTGTTATTGCTAATTTGGACATTACTTGTAGTGGTATGATTGGTGGTATCGTATTTACTACCAATAAATATACTGATAACAGCATTTACAATGTAAGTATCAATAAGGTTAAGTCCTATGGTGTTTACTTACAGCCTAATAATAGCACTCTGAACCGTTACTGCTATATGGATAATGTAATGGTATGGGGATTCAGTGATAATACTCCTGTAGAACGCTGGACTGGCTCTGTTGCATTTTTCTGGGGCAATAAAGCTCCTGACTGTGAATGTAATAACCTTGTTAATATGGTATGTCAGGTTGGTTTTGACTGCCGTACTGATGTATATGGATGTAACTGGACTAGCTACCATGGTATTCCCTCTGGTGGTACAGGTGGTACTGATGCCAATACTTGGTGGAATAACTCAGTCGCTTGTAAGGTTAGCAACAATGATATTCATGTTACTAACTTCTATGCAGATACTTGCAGATATGCTTTCGTCTTCGACGGACCTGGTAAAGCAGCGGCTTACATTAACAATATGATTTATACCTGTAATGACGGAACTGCTACTACTGAAACTGGTTATGCAGCTATTGCTTTGATTGGTACTAGTCCTAATCCTCAGTTTATTGTGAATGGCGGCATTATCAATCGTTCTGCTAAGGTTAGCACTACTGTTCAGTCAATCGGTACTTATCCTGTTACTAATGCTGTATGTAAGCTTGACGATGTTTACATTTATACAAAGCGTGAATATGTCTTTGGTACTGACGCTGTAAAGCGTGGGCAGTATATCTGTGCAGCTGGTGAACATCGTTGCATTGACTTGGCTATTACTAACCAGACACAGTATACGGTTGCTGGGCAATCTGTAACTAGTGACCCTGAACAGTACAAGGCATTTGCATTTATTCCAGTTCCTTCTGGTGGTTCTACTTCACAGGGTTCTATCCGTGTTATGGATAGGAACAACATTGATTTTACTGTTTATCTTAGCAATAACCCTGAATCTGGCGGCCTGTTTGCAATTAGTGCTGTTGATAATCGTCAGCTTAATAAGGCCATTTATGGTGCTACTGCTGGTGCAGGCAGAAATGTCACTTGTGATGTAGTTGACAACTTGGATAAACTTTATTATATTAATGACGGAAATGCTATTATCCTTTATTTCAAACGCCCTGCATCTTATGCTGTCACAGTTCAGGTTTCTGGATTTATGGATGGTAACTCTCCTGTAATTCTTGACCGTATTAGAAATGAAGATGGAACTCCTATGGATTATCCTCGTTGGGATAACAACAATGGCATGACTGCTATTAAGGTTCTTCGTCCTAATATTAGATAAATAACAAACACCCCTAGGTGGTTATCCACTTAGGGGTGCTTTTCTATTTAGAATGGCAAATCATCGTCAATATCAGGCGGCAATTCATTGGGGAGCTTGTCAATCATCCTCACTTTCATCATCTTCATCTTCATCTTCCTGCAAGGAATCAAATGCGTTAAGAATAGAATCGCTCATAACTTTACGGAATTCCTTAGTAATAGGGTAGCAAATATCATGCCATTCATCTTTCTTATTCTTTGCACTGGGCATTGCAACAAACAGACCTTTGCTTCCATCCATAATCTTAATACCAGAAATGTAGAACACATTTGCAAGTGTGATAGAAACCATAGCGCAGCAATTAGACTTTTTGTTGTTAATAGGGGAAATACAAATGTCAGTAATGACAGAAGAAGCGGACTTAGCAGAATTGGTGGACTTTGCAGATGCTTTCTTGTTAGTGTACATAATTAGTTCTCCTTTTTGTTGTAATAGTAAGTAAGAAATTTATATTGAGGACAGCTTTTATACTGGCCGCAACAATCGGTTTTAAGGTTGTACTCTTGGCGTGACACTCTCATACCCTCACAACGAATGTAATTTGTTGTATGAGAAATATAATAAGGACATGCAGCTCTTCTACTGATTCTATAAGAATCTTTTTCTTTCAATTAAATCATCTCCTATCACTCCATTCCCACTGGAATATACTTGCAGGATTGCCATCAATTAACATAGCATATTCTTTGTCAGATTGTACCTTATGATAAGTTCCATAAAGCTCTTTATCATTTTCATCATGGTTTATGCTAACAACTTCTGGCAAATAATCTATATAAGATTCTCCACGTAATGAATAACAGAATGAATAATACATTCTATTAACAGGACTATTTGTTGAGCGTAATGTATACCCACAAGGTTCTAGCACAGTTACGGAGTATTCGTCTAAGTGGTCTGTTTCTCCGTTGTCATCCGTGAAATCTCCTATAATATGCGTTCCCGGAGTTTTACGGATAAGCTTTTTGTTTATTGATTCATCATAACTGATATTAGGACGAAAATATTCCTGTACTAGGTACTCAAAATCTTCATCGTTTACTATTTGTGTAAACAATTCAGAAAGCTGTTTCTTGCTTGCACCTGCCACAGTAGCCTTAACTTTTAAGTGCTTATCTGCATCTAAGTATGTTGCACAATAGCATTTACTTCCCCATGTTACAAAATCTTCATAGTGACCATCAAAGTCCATAATGCCAAAATTGTAACAATCTTTATTCTCGCTGTTGTTGAGAATATTCTTATTGAATCTATCAACGGCTTTTTGAACATCCTCATTGTAACCAACAAAATAGCCGCTATCTGTATCATGATAGAGAGGTTCAATACCTTGGCTTAATACTAGATAGAGCATAAAGCAAATAAGGTGCAATCTACTGTAAGCAACTGTATATAAACCATCTGTGAAAATATTTAGGGAATTTCTGGACTTAAGAAACTTAACCCCAGTTGGAATCCATTCAAATTTATCACCGTCCCCCTGCACACCAACTTCCTGTCGTAATGGCTTCATGGCTGAACATCCATACTGACCATTCAATCCACCTTTGCTTGCCATTAAGGCGAAATGGACTAAATCTTTGTTATGGGTATTCATAATTTCTTGTGCCACAGAATCATCATAAAGCTGTAATCCCTCAAATGTAAAATCGTTTAGCGTTTCTACATGGTCGGCAACTTTATGTTCAAGCTTCTTGAATCCTGTTTTCTGTCGTGCATAATATTTAACTGTATTCCGTAAAGGCTTGTTAATAAACTTATGGGCTGTTGCATAATAAAGTTCATCACATTCTGAACTACTATAATCATAAAGCATTTGAATTAACATGAAGTCAATATCACAGCCATGAAATGTAAGTTCATCTGCTTTGACTACTTTACCATTATCAAAGTTACCATTTTTAACATTAGTGCATTTAGATGTACTGATATAGCTGTAAATACAGTTACCAAAATCCTTAGCGTTAATATTATAAAAGGTAACGTTAGCCATAAAGTTATATTTTATTGGCCTTTCAAACAAAATTGATTCACGGTATGCTGCTTGGAGGACTGAATAGAATTTAACATCTTTACATCCATATAGCTTAATCCGCTGGTCGGGATAATCGAAGAACCCTGAGTTAGCGCCGCTTTCGCAGCCAGATAAGAACTCATAGTTTGCAGACTGGAAATTTTGGTAACATTCATTAGGATTAACCTCCTTTCTCCATTTGTAAGGAAATCGCCTACCATACATTGCTGACGGGTGCATAGAACTTGCATCAAAGCACCAAACATCCTTAAATATTTTACCTACTGCGTAAGGATTAGCATGGGTATAACCACCTGCAAGACACTCCTGAAAGAACTTCATAAATGGTTCGTTGTTCTTAAGTTCTATTGCCGCTGTGAATTGCGCAGTGTGAACTTCTTTATCGGTAGCAATATTTCTGTTAAGCCTTGTTTCACGCTTAATCATTGATGTGTTAGAAACACCAATATCTGATACATTATCAACTTTGGTGAAGTTTGCCATGTATCGACATAGTGCATACAAAACAAGCTTACAGTCACGTTCATTATAAATGTATTCAGAATCAGGTAAATCTGACCACCAATAATATTTCTGGTCGTAACCACCTTTGACTTCTTTAAGTTTAGGAACTCCAAGCTCTGTACCGATAAGCTCAAGGCTTTTACATGAAAGAATCTTGAAGCTGTCATAAAATTCGAGATGGTCAAAAGCTGCTACTAATGGTTGGTGCGGAGCAACTGCAATGAAACGTTTAGGATTAAAGTTTTTAATACAGAAATTTATGTTACGCATCATTGCTTCAAATTCATAACTTAAGTTATGTACAAAGATTTTAACATAGACATCATCATTCTTAGCGTCCTCATTGATTCTCTCAAATTCTGAAGAAATTGAATCGTAAGTTCTAAAGAAATTATAATTCATTTCATTCTCAAAGTCACTAAATGGTGCGTGAGGTATAGGACGATAAGCAAATGAAGCTAGGCCATGAAGATAAGTGCTTTGCAGATGCTCTTTAAGTTCATCCTCGCCATATATTAAGGATGATGTTTCAATATCATAACAATATATGATAGTTGAATACTTATGCTCATTGCGCTTTCTCACATACAGCACCACCTTCTTTCATTCATGAATATTACCACAAATTATACTTAGATGCAAGGTCTACAAATTCATCATAAGTTTTTTTATGCCGCTCTATAAAGTTCTCATTACCCTGTGTAATAGACCTAAGTTTATCGCTTGCGTCAGTCAGAACTTTACCAATCTGGTCAGAATTTCTTAGCAGATTATCATATTCTGCATAAGCTCTGTCTATGTCTACTAAAGTGTCTAGTCCTAACTTTTGACCTAATACACATAATCTTTTCAAATCATCTGGGGGAATGTCCCTACTATATGTGCCCATAAGATTGTTAAGTATACCATAAATTGCTCCCCATTTCTTTTTGCCAAAATAAGCATCTGGATTTTTAAGAATCTTATATGCTGCATCACTATAATTAAATACATCCTCAAGACGATTAGCTACTCTCATTGACCTGTAACTACTTTTAACAGATTTATGCAAGGAATGAATATGCTCTGAGTATTTAGACAGATACTCTTGCATCATCTTTTGTGTTGTTTTATCATCAATATTATCGGCTGCATCAATAAGGTCATTATACAATTCTTCAGCTTCGTCAAGAGCAGTATTAGCAGTAAATTTCAGAGCATTAGCAACATCAGTAGATTGCCTACCTCTAAGACTTTCTTTAAGCTCACCTGTTACGGTTATACCAGCTTTTCTGGATTTACGCCTTGTTGCACCTATCTTTTCCAGTAACTTGGTTGCTTCGACTTGGCGCTTAAACTCTTTGTTCTTTACCATAATGTTACTCCTGCTTTTCGTAAAGCTAACTCTTTTCTAATGTCATTATCATAACGGTCAAGCAGATAACACAATTCTCTAAGCTGACAATCTTGGCAATCCTTATCCATGAAGTGTATTAGCCATGAGGGACAGGCTTTAATGTACCAGTTATCGCATAGTTTATTAAGTAGGGTAAGGGTTTCTGTATCTAGGTCTTTAATTGTCATAATAAACACCCTCCACGTTTTCAGGCCAAACAGAATCTAGGTAATCGCCTACAAAGTATTGATTAAATGTACAATTAGAACTTGGTGCTACAGAATAATAAACTACTCTGCCATCATGCTCTATAATGTCAATAACCTTACCAATTTTAGCAATGGTAATTGCTCTTTTCTCTTGTCCATCTCCATAGAAATAACCATATTCTCTTACATTGTATTTAATGATTGAGCCTATGGGAATGGGATGAATGGGAACATCATAACGCATTGTATCAGCTCCTAACATAACACTATTTCAAACTTATCTTTTTCAATATATTCAAAATACCATACGTTATAATAATTAAGCACATAAGGCATATCTTTAACATAGCCTGCAAATCTAATATGGTCATTAAGTTTTACTTCTATATACGTTGATGACCCTATATTGCCGCATGTACCTATAAGTTCGGAAAGTCGCATTGTATCACCTTCTTATACATAAAACTTAAAAGCTAGTGAATAAGATAAAAATGTGTTAGTATGTAAACTAGTAATGGTGAAGAATTTGAATTGAAGCTTCTCATACCTTGATTCTAAATTCTTAAACTGACATATCTTTTTAATTGTGCCTGATTCTATAATGTATATAGTCGTTTCAGCGTGAACAGAACCGCAACTACATAGAATATCATGGATTGTCATTTCAAAAAGCTCCTTTTTATTAGCTCATGCTTTACTTCTGCGATTGTAAGTTTACACCTTAGACAAAAATCATGGTCTGCACAACTATCGCAAGTTTCTCCTAGATGATTACGACATGGCCAAACAAAGAAATCTTGGCAGAAAACATATAAATCCTTCATCGTTTCTTTATCAAAATTCTTCAAGGCATTTCTCCATGATTCTAGTTGCATATCATCTAATGGAGCAAGGTCTTTTATTGTAATCATAAGTTTTTCGCCTACTTTCTTAAGAATGATGAAGAGGGAGAGGGGTTTTATAGATTTAATAAATTGAACCCCCGATTTATTTTTAGGCTTCTTGTAACACCCCCGGTGGTGGGCGCGGCAGGGTTTGTATTAAGGTTAATGCCCCCTGTTCACTATTTCCTTAACGGACGAACGCTTTAGCGCTTTAATGCGATGAAGTGTGTTAAGAATTTGTCAATCGCTTTAGAACTCTAAATCACTAAAGTGTGTTAAGAAATTCACAGGTTAGCAGTTAGGCTTAACTACTGCTAGTTATTTATACTTAATAGTAAATAGTTCTAACTAAAAATTTGTATAAAAAATGCGCTGCCTTTAGTGGCAACGCATATTTTGTTTTTGGTCAGTGCTGATTTAATGCGGATACAATCACGCTTTCAAAGTCGTCATCAAGATTTTTTCGGGCGGCGCGCTTGCCGGTTCTAGAATCATTGTATAAATTAACTTTTTTAGGGTAATTCCAACCGGTTTGAAATCCGTACCTTATCCAATTCTTAAATTTTGCAATGTGCTGAGCGGTTGTATTACTATAAAAGCCAAATACCCACAAAATGCCGGTTGTACGCTGAAAAGCTGCTACAATAGAAGAGTAGCTTTGCAATATCAAAAAATCTGAGTTGTCAGGCATAAAAATCCATGCTTTACAGCAATAAAGCTGTTCCGCCTGACCTTTTACGGCGCGGTTGTATTCGCTTATAACGGCGTCTGCTAATTCCCTACGTGTATTATAAATCATTTTTGAAACACCGCCTTTATAAAGTCGTCAATAGATTCAGTATCATTATTCACATCATGCAAAATAGATGGTTTATGAATACTGGAAAAACCAGACGCGGCAAAACTATGTTCAGAAAGACAAATAATGCTACAATAGGCAGTATCAATAATATTACAATCGTCAAATAGTTCACGCTTAATTTCAATGCCATGCTTTTTATCTGTGATTGTAACAAGCTGCATTTTCATTTTTGATTACCTCACTTTAATTTATTTTGGCTTTATGCCATATGGGCCGGGGCTTTTACGATAAACCCCGGCGGAACGTTAAAATTTTACTGCTGAGATAACGGGCGGTCGATGGGCACAGCGACTGCGTTGAATACCTCGCGCGGAATACCTAGAGTATTTTCATCTTTAGGCTGAACGTCCAAAACCTGCCATTTGGTGCAAGGTTCGGCGTTGTGCAAGGCTTTTTCAACCTTTTCAGCGTCAAGAACGCCATCAAACTGCTTTACAATCTCGCCGGATTCCACGGAAAAATCGTCGTTGAAACGCGCATATTTTACGCGGGCCACGGTGCCAGCCTTTACAGTGCGGCTAACGCAAGCGGTGCTTTTGGGTTTGTCGTTAATAGGGCGGGTAATAATGATAGTTTCAGTTTCATTGTCGTTAGTGGTTTTTTCGATAGTCCAATTAGTCATAATAAATACCTCTTTCTATTGTGATTTGTTTAGGAATGATTTGCTTTATCTCTCATTCCTTATTACAATTATATTATAACATATATTAGAAATAACACCATGCAATTTTGTTGCAATTTATATGGATAAATGTGTACTGTTAAATTGGTAACAATCGCTTTAATGGTGTGAAGTGATGAAGTGTGAAATTCTTAACAATCACTTTAATGCTTTGAAGTGCTAAAGTGTGTGAATGTTTTAACAATCGCTTTAGTGCTGTAAAGTAGTGTAGTGTGTGAAAAATTTAACAAAGGGGAAACAGGAATCATTATCAGTATATATTTGACACTACTTT